>ERZ1034984.277-NODE-277-length-58438-cov-41.477331_pt1 | contig 58438 bp, 53 predicted proteins | sample MGYA00520589_ERZ1034984 | MGnify/ENA primary metagenome ERZ1034984 (study PRJEB33766, sample SAMN09781790) | gut metagenome | biome: gut microbiome | host: Homo sapiens | place: Madagascar | study: EMG produced TPA metagenomics assembly of the PRJNA485056 data...
TGATTATACTGATGTGGATAAATTAACAGAGACATTTAATATTATAAATAGTACACTTGAACAATATGCGCCCGACTCAAATAATTGTATAACTGTTAGGCACAATTCTCCAATAAATCTTACGATTTTAGTATCAGATAATATATATACCTTAATTCTAGTCTTTATGGCACTTGAAGTAGTTTTTAATAGGTCTTGTAACGGAATAGAAAAAATACAAAATATTATTAAGAACCGACGGGAAATTAAATTGCAAAAATTGGAAATGGAGATTAAAAAAATAGAGATTGAAAAAATGAAAGCCGAACAAAAGCGACAACAAGACACTCACCACATACTGCTTCCAAGTGATTTTGAAAATATCTCTTATATTGTTAAAACAATCAACGATTTGCCAAAGGAACTTCGGAACTGCAAATAAGAGAATAGAGAATAAGGCACAGTAAAAATATACAGACATTTACTGTGCCTTTGAGTGGTTAGCGACCACCACCGCCGCCGCCACCAGACATTGCAGTCGAGCAGTTATCATATGCATCCTCCATATGATATTCGGCAGCTAATTCTGCAGTATCTTCATCAAAGACTGCAAGAATGGTACCTTCTTGTAACATAGCATTACACCTCCTTTTTCTTTGAATCTGTTAAATATCCTCGTTGATACATTTTTAAAAACAAAATAGTCAAATCTTCAAGGATATAAACATTTGGCTCAGACTTTGTCAAATAATCTATCGCATCTGATATTGTATGCGCTGTTTTGAAAAAATCAATAATAAATATCAAATGCTTATTTCCTATCATATAATGATGTGTTTTCCAATTATAGATAATATATACTTTTTTCTTTGCGTCAAAGCCATAAACCAATGTATCTGGAATACAAACCTTTGTCTTAAAATCTATTGAAACTGCATTAGTTACAGGAATAGCACTATTCATCTGTGCCTTCCACTTCAAAGTATGTCTTGCCGTCTCACTAAGCCTGTAAAAAATATGTGGTTTTATAAAAGAGTCTATTGGCATCCATGGATAAAGCATTTCACGCATGTATTGATCTCGCTCCATAAACAATTGTTTTTCTAAATTGGGTTCTCTATCCCATTGTAAAGTATTGCCTAGAAAGTCTCGTAATTGGCAAGGATAATAAATTTCTTTTATTTCATATTTATCCGGGCAACGAAATACATGGCTACTAATATCTAGATTAAACACATTGAGATTAAATGATACAAGAGGATATTTTTTGCACAAATAATGTAAATAATCATAGGTTTTCTTCCGATCATAAGAATTTTCACTAGGAAATCCAATAATCATAGGAAAATGGATGGAAATTCCCGCACTAGAATATGTAGCACATATTTTTTCTACTATATCGAAAGAAAAATTTTCATCAAACTTATTCATTGATTTGAGAACATTAAGCGATGCCGACTCCAATCCCAGTCTCAATTCCTTTAAACCCGATTTCTGAAGAAGTTCAATCAGGTTTTGATCCAAAAGTGATTTTTCTATACGACACCGAGCCTGCCATATAATTTTAATTTTATTTTGTATAAAAAAATCTGCTATATATTTTAGTTTATGTGGATGAATTGCTTCATCTATAAACCATATATATTTGATCTCTTTTTCTTTATGCAAATGTTCTATAAGATAATTTAATGATGTTTCAAGTGCATTCTCTGTAGAATCATCATTATTAAAATGATATTTCTTGTTAATTCCACAAAATGTACATTTGTTCCAATAACACATATTGTAGGGTTGCAAATGCACATTAGCTAAGTCACTTATAGAATGCTGAGTTTGAAAAATCGGCACATAATTTTTCCTATTAGCCTTATAGGAAGTCATATGTATTTCATCATCACTCTTATATATTAAATTTGGAACCGTTGAAAGCTCCTCATTATTTTCTAGTGCGCTAAGCAATTTCCCTTCTGTTTCATCGTAGTATTCCAATATAATTGAATCAACCATTTTAAATAAGTAATCATTTTGAGTTAGATATGATTCCAATTTGTTTAATGAATAATACTCCGATGAATGTCGAGAAATAGAAATATGCACATTAGGAAACTCTTTTTTTATTAAGCGACATATTGCCATGTTATAGAATGTAGGTGCACCATCTATAAAAACAACAGGGGCTAGTGCTTCTCTAATTTGAGGCAAGACATATTGCTTGACAAAATGTAGATAGGGATTCTTTTGTTCATCTAAGCAGTCATAATATATTTGTGAAGCAGAGTAATTATTTGTTTCAAAACCATTTTGAATCGTAAGCCGATGAGGCTTAAAAACATATTCCGAATAAATGTTACAAACAATACTAAATGTTTCCAAATAGCGAAAAAAATCTTTTGCAGATATGTCAGAATTACAAACTGATTTTTTGGCGATTTCAACTTGCTTAATAAAAGTATCTATATCCGATATAATAGCAATATATTTAGGCGATACAGGAACTATTTTATCAATAATTAATTTGATTTTCTTAGAATCAAAAATATAAGACCAAAATAAATTGGAAGCATCCAACTCCCTTCCATTCAGAGTTAAAACGGTAGTTGATAAGCCATTTGGTATAGGACTATAAAATTCATGAAATAACCCACCCACGGATAAAATTCGTATATAATTCATAATATTTCTCCATTAAAAATACAGCAAATCGCTTTAAGTGATAGCAATTCAAAATTATCTTATGCTCAGCACAGCACTTATCTAAACTGAGCATAATGAATAATTTCTTATTATTATTCGCAATATTTCCTAATCGTATTTGACAGATAACCTTTGATTATCCATTCCTTAATTCGCCAATCTAAATCCAACAGATACCACCAAATTATCCACCCAATAATTCCTAATTATCGTTACCATATTAATTATACAAATTTTCCCAATATTTAGCAATCTTAATATACCAAATTATCGAAATTTTCTCCTATATTTATCTTGTTTCTTGGATGCCTTGTTCTCAATATCTCTTTTTCCTTCTCAGTCGTCACATATGTATATATCTCTGTTGTCGTAATAGAAGCATGCCCAAGCATTTTTTGTATATATCTGATATTTACATCTTCTTCCATCAAGTAAGTAGCAAATGAATGTCGGAACATATGTGGTGTAATATTTATATCTGCCTGTATTTCGTCCGCATATTTATGTATCATGCTTCTGGCTGATTGTTCAGACAATGGCTTTCCATACCGATTGACAAAAAAATAACCATGCCCCTTTATCTCATCTTCAAAGCATGTTTTATAGACATTCAATATAGACAATACATCATTATTTCCTATTTGAAGATACCTTTCTTTTCCTCCTTTTCCTCGGATACATAACACACCATTCTTCAAGTCAAAATATTTACTTTGTAAATGGCACAACTCCGAAATACGAAGTCCTGTTGAGAAAAGTGTTTCTACTACTGCAATATCCCTTAAAATGATTTTTTTACGCCACTCTGAATATTCTTTAAGACTTCTTTCCTTATAAAGATGATTCAACAACTGCTCTATAATATCTCTTGGAATAATTTTAGGTAAAACAACTTCTTCTTTAAACTTTGTTTTTACCTTGTGAAATGGATTTATCTCTATTATCTCTTCTTCCTCCAAATAATGAAATAGAGCTTTCACACTGGCAATTTTTCTCTTAACTGTTTTTTGCTTATACATACAATGAAGATATAAGAGATATGAATTCAACGTTTCTTTATCTGGATTATTTTCTCCTATCACTGTAATAAACTGTTCCAAATCCGCCTTATATGCCTTTATCGTCTTATCATTAAGTTCCTTTTGAAATTTACAATAGTTCAAATATTTATTGATTTCTTCTTTTAAAAGCATTGCAAAAACCTCCTGGTTTATTTTGTATATAAGACATATGGTAATATTTAGCATATATATCTGCAATCATACATTTTTAGTTGCCATTTTCTTTATATTTTCAGCAGGGTAATTATCTTTAAAACCGAGTATGTGTATGATGAATACTTTGTCTGCTATGTATGCCCGAATGCTCAGGTACTGACATACCAGACAACGAACCGTTCCGGCTACCGGGAATACAAGAGCTGTGGCGCAGTCTGTGAAGGCTGTGCGTACCTGAGCCAGTGCACGGAAATCAGGGATCACGTGAAGGTAGTGACGAGGCATATCTGGAAGCCATACATGGAAAAGTGTGAGGATATCCGGCATACGATAGGAATGAAGGAAGTGTATGTCCTGCGGAAAGAAACCGCAGAACGGCTCTTCGGAACGGCAAAGGAAAATGGAAGCGAAAGTCGGGCTTACGTTTGCCTGCATGAATCTGAAAAAGTAGGTAAAGATTTTTGCCTCATGGTATGTGATGTTAACTCTGAAAAAGAACGATTGCAAGTCAATTTTTTGATTTGAGAGCATTTCCTGTTTAAACCACTAAAAACGAGCATAATTGTCTTTATGCCATAGGCCAAAAACAGAAAAAACGAGTAATAATGCGCAAATATAGTATTCAAACAGGCAAGCCAACTTTCTCTTGCCCTTGTGAGAGCCTGTGTGCGATTTTTAGACCGAAGTTGAGGCAGTTACCCATAATGGAATGTTTGAGCCTGGTTGAGGAAATGTGAAAGACATGCTTTCTTAGAATACTGCTGAAATTAGCAGGGACGAAAATAGTGCAGGTTAAAGAGCTTATGCTACTTTTTAGCGGCATAAGCCAAAAAACACCCACCGGCAAAGCCGTTGAAGGAAAGATGGTATGGCATAACTTTTTCTACTGTTTAAGAATTTGCTATGCTTGGAGACATTTTTTATCGTGCTTGCCATGTAACAGAAAAAAGAGACTCCATAACCCATTGCAGCTATAGAACACCTCCCATTATGTGTTTTTGCTTAGATATTAAGGGGCATTTCATCCCCCTTGTACCCCTCTTGCGTGCCATTGTAACATGGTCATTTGGGGAGCGTCAGGAAAAATGTTACAACTTTATTACATAATTTAACACTATAAATCAATATCCAAGCATTTTCCTTCAATATTTTCAGTGAAAATATTTTCTTCCTCTGCTGTTACTTTTTTCAATTTAAAGAGCTGAACTTTTGACAATGGTACTTTAAATTCAATTTCTCCGCTTTGATATTCTCCTGTTAATATTGAATCATATAATCTTTTTATAAAAGAATACCATTGTGGTAAATTAGCATTATCAGTTTTGTCTTCTAAATAACTTAATCCATCAGCCCTATAAAAAATTAATAATGCTATACTTAAATCACATTTTTTATTATCTAAAACTGTTTGTGGAATATCAAAACCATTATCCCAATTATAATTATAAGCATAGACATATAAAATTTCTTGATCTTCCGTTTGAGAAATAATTCTTTTTACTTCATCGGTATCAGCATCGTACAATAATGCTTTTACATTTACAATTTTATTTTCGTCCATTTATTGAATCCTCTCTAAGCTACGTTGCCACAAATCTACAGTTGCACCTTGACTAGGATATAATGGCAATCCACGCTGCTGTAAATATTTTAGATTTTGTTGCAAATCATACACTTGTTTTTGCAATACGTCAACACTTTGACTAATGTCCATTGCATTAAGTTGAGTTTTAACAAATTCGTTGTATGTTGAATGATATCCTCTATGTCTTGACATAGCACTTATATCATCTGCAGGAGTTCTTAAAAACAGTCCATTTGAAGCATCATCTAAATCCATTCCAATTCTTTGTAATACTGGATGGTTTGCCATTTCTACTGGAATAATATGCTGCGCCTGATGTCCTGTCCAATTAGTTCCTCTAGGCAATCCCATGGATTCCATCATGTTTTTCCCTAATTTTGTAGAATCTCCACCAGTAACAACACCTTCCATTCCTGGTATTAATCTTTCTCCTGTACCACTCTCAATACCACTCCCCCCTCCCGGCAAAGCCTGCTGTGCCCATCCCTGCACTGCTGCCGGATATTCGGTATACTGCCCCGGAAGGTATGGCTGCTTCAAGGCTGGCGCTGTCCCGTTTGGCACCACTGCCACCCCCGTTCCTCCCGGCACGGTTAAGCCAGTCTCATTCGGTAACGGCGTGATCTTTGGTCTCTGGTAAGTGTACGGATTCATCAGTCCATAGAATGCGAACTGCGTACTTGCCATCTCTGTAAGCTCCCGGGCGCTGTCATACAGCCAGTTTCCTGTCGGCGCTCCCATTTCCTTACCCGAGATACAGAACATTAGTACTTCCCTCATCTGGAACAGAAGGTTCTGGCTTGTGACTGTTCCTGCCACAAGCAGGAATGCACCTGCGAGCTGTGGCAGGGTCACAACCATTCCTCCCACCGGGATCAGCCCCATGCCTCCGCTCACGGTCAACGTCATCACCTCTGCCCCATACATCCCCAGAGTTATTGCTATGCAGGATGCCCCCACTCTTGCAGACGCCGAAAATGCATTGCTGATATAATCCCCCAGAGAGGACTCTGTCCCATTCTTTTTGTCACTGACCGCCGGCTGTCATCCCAAGCTGCACGGCTGTAACTCCCAGAGCCGCTGCTGCCAGTCCTCCCGTTGCAACCACCAGCGCTCCCACGGCCAGTCCTACCACGGCTGCGACTGCGACCCCCGCCACGACCTTCAGCCATTTCGGCATCTCCTTATACTCCTCATACTCCGGTGCATCATCAAAGGGCTTATAGTATTCGTATTCCGTTCCTGCCAGGATTCCCTGGGATGACAGCGCATTGTATTCATTCTGCAATTCTCCAACACCATAGCCGTCTCCTCCCGTTGCCGGGTTTCCGCCTCCTCTGGGATACAGCATCCCCGCCTTCTCTTTCGCCATGCTTTCCATTTTATACTGTCCGATTTTCTGCACTGCGTCAAGGGAAATCTCCGGTGCACGGAAAGTGATCTGCCCACTGCCCGTAACCTGAAGCTTACCCTTTCCCGCACTGAAATGTATGCCGTCTTCTCCCATCCGGCACTCCTGCACGGCTTATTCCTTCCCTCCGACAAAACCAAGCATGTCCGCATACAGCCGCAGCTTTTTCCCATGCTCCGTCACAAGTTCCCGACGCTGCGCATCTGCAAAGACCGGACACCTGCTGTTATGTATTTCGTTGACTGCATATGCACTTTCCTCCTCTGCCTCTGGAAAGTAGAGGTATGCCTCCGTCCCTTCCTGCGGCATACAATACATGACGTTTCCTGTGGGTGGAATCCACGGATAGGGATGCAGCGCTTTCCCGTCTGCTCCGTCCATGTCCAGTTTCAGGTACACCGATTCCTTCTCCCGCTTTTCCACTGTTCCACGCAGGGAAACTCCTGCCACAATACCTGTTACGAATACTTTTTCAAATATCTAAAGAAAGAGGAACCCAACTGTAAATGCTATCATTCTCTACAGGAGTTACAACTGTCCATATTTGAATACATAGAAGGATACTATAATTCAAAACGACCACACTCCATATACTTACTCCAAACGAAGCAGAAGCTTTCTATCAGGAGCAGAATATGTAAGGCTGTTCCTGATTATTTTTTCACTTTTTTGTCTACTTCCTTGACTGTACTTTAGAGTTTAACCAAACTATTTTTCATTCTCACCATATTCTAAAAACTCTTCATATTTACAACGCATATTCATCTTATTATCAATAGCCGCATAAGTCCTTCTAAGCTTCTCTAAAAAATCTTTACTGATAGCAACCTTGTTCTTTGTCAAATCAATAATTATTTCATCTAATAGTATTTTCCCTATTTCTTCTTTTCTTTTATCTACTACATCTATCATGTCCTTTTGATTGTCAAAAAAGAAAATATTCCAAACTGTTGCTTGTAGATAATCATCCCCTTTATTATTTTTAATAATATCTTTTCCAAGTTCTAAGGCTTTCTGTGAATCCTTTTCTTCAAGAATCATAAGTGCCTTTGTTGTTTCCTCAAAATCAAGCATTTGATCAATAATCTTAGCAAGTTCCTCACTATTTAAATTCTCTAAATATTCATATTCTTCCATCTTGTTTCCCTTTCTACTTCATAGGCTTTAATATGACGGTCGCTAAATACGGTGTTCCATCAGGTAGTATTTTCCACCTGCTAACTACTTGTACTTTACCATTCACCCCCTCAATGTAACTTATAATTTCTGTATTTCCATCTGTGACCTCTTTTGCCGCATCCAAAAGATTTTCAACAATCATTTGATTGTTTTCAATAGAATCTTCTATTCCAGCCTCATTGAGGGTATTGTTCATTTCTTGAGAACGCTGATAATTATGTAACCTATTCTCACATTCTTGTAATTCTTTTTTCATTTCTTTTGTAAAGCTTTCGGGATTTAATTTTCTTATGTCTTTCAATTCATCAATCCTAGTTATTGTTGCTTCAACATCCAATTCAACTTTACCACGAATGTATGTATCTATTTTTCCTATATTAATCTGAGCATTGCCGTCTGTATACACTTTTACAGGATGTGTTGACCCTGGTGGTATAACTGCCTGTATTTTTATTTTGTTACCACCCTCAATACCACTCCCCCCTCCCGGCAAAGCCTGCTGTGCCCATCCCTGCACCGCTGCCGGATATTCGGTATACTGCTCCGGAAGATATGGCGGATTCAAGACTGGCGCTGTCCCGTTTGGCACCACTGCCACCCCCGTTCCTCCCGGCACGGTTAAGCCAGTCTCATTCGGTAACGGCGTGATCTTTGGTCTCTGGTAAGTGTACGGATTCATCAGTCCATAGAATGCGAACTGCGTACTTGCCATCTCTGTAAGCTCCCGGGCGCTGTCATACAGCCAGTTTCCTGTCGGCGCTCCCATTTCCTTACCCGAGATACAGAACATTAGTACTTCCCTCATCTGGAACAGAAGGTTCTGGCTTGTGACTGTTCCTGCCACAAGCAGGAATGCACCTGCGAGCTGTGGCAGGGTCACAACCATTCCTCCCACCGGGATCAGCCCCATGCCTCCGCTCACGGTCAACGTCATCACCTCTGCCCCATACATCCCCAGAGTTATTGCTATGCAGGATGCCCCCACTCTTGCAGACGCCGAAAATGCATTGCTGATATAATCCCCCAGAGAGGACTCTGTCCCATTCTTTTGGTCACTGGCTGCCGTTGCCGCAACTGCAGCAATTCCTGCCCCGGCGGTCAGCACTCCGGCTGTCATCCCAAGCTGCACGGCTGTAACTCCCAGAGCCGCTGCTGCCAGTCCTCCCGTTGCAACCACCAGCGCTCCCACGGCCAGTCCTACCACGGCTGCGACTGCGACCCCCGCCACGACCTTCAGCCATTTCGGCATCTCCTTATACTCCTCATACTCCGGTGCATCATCAAAGGGCTTATAGTATTCGTATTCCGTTCCTGCCAGGATTCCCTGGGATGACAGCGCATTGTATTCATTCTGCAATTCTCCAACACCATAGCCGTCTCCTCCCGTTGCCGGGTTTCCGCCTCCTCTGGGATACAGCATCCCCGCCTTCTCTTTCGCCATGCTTTCCATTTTATACTGTCCGATTTTCTGCACCGCGTCAAGGGAAATCTCCGGTGCACGGAAAGTGATTTGCCCACTGCCCGTAACCTGAAGCTTACCCTTTCCCGCACCGAAATGTATGCCGTCTTCTCTCATCTGGCACTCCTGTACAGTTTCTTCCTTCCCTCCGGCAAAACCAAGAACATCCGCATACATCTGCAGCTTTTTCCCATGCTCCGTCACAAGTCCCCGACGCTGCGCATCTGCAAAGACCGGACACCTGCTATTATGTATCTCGCTGACTGCATATGCACTTTCCTCCTCTGCCTCTGGAAAGTAGAGGTATGCCTCCGTCCCTTCCTGCGGCATACAATACATGACGTTTCCTGTGGGTGGAATCCACGGATAGGGATGCAGCGCTTTCCCGTCTGCTCCGTCCATGTCCAGTTTCAGGTACACCGATTCCTTCTCCCGCTTTTCCACTGTTCCACGCAGGGAAACCCCTGCCATTTTCCGGTTCGCATACCTCTTCTGCCCGAACCTGCACTTTCCTCCAAGTTTATACCCAAAGACAAGCACTCCGCCAACGAGTTCCGCTGTTTTTTCAAAAATATACCGCCTCTGTCTCTGATAAAAAGAACTTTCCCCTATCTCATAATTTTCCCATGACTCTGTCCGGTAGTATAAAAATTCTTTTTTCCCTTCCCCAGCGCTTTTCATGTGGTAATAGGTCTCATCCACACAGACGCTGTACCGGTCTGCTGGAAATGAAGCCGTTCCGCCTTTTTCCTCCAGTCCTGCCCAAAGTCTTATCTCCGGGCTGGCAGGATCAGCGTACAGTACCTGCCCTGCCCCGGCTGCCATACGCCTACAGAACTCCCAGTCTGTCTCCCGGTACTGTATGACGGGGACTCCTGTTTCTACGGAGAGTCCACTGCCGGACACGTTCCCTGCCACCTTCCTCATAATCCCAAGGTACGTCTCTTTTGTTTTCTGGAAGCTGCGGTTTTTCTCCTCCTGGTCCAGTCTGATGCTGCTAGTCAGGGCTGACAGGATCACCTGACACACACCGTTCTCCACAAACGTGTGCACACTCTGGATGATCCCCTGGAACAATACCTGCTCACGGTTGTCACCGTCCTCCTGCAGCGTAATCCTAACCGCTTCCTCCTGCAGCCTTCCAACGTCCGGCATTCCCGCCAGATACCCACGGAGTGTCACCCTTCCGTGCTCTCCCGGTTTTATTTCCATAAAAAGATCTGCAACTGCGGTAATATTCAGATAGCTGTATACCTTGATTCCTGCTGCACTGATCATAACATCACTCCCCTTTTGTATCTTATACGATGTACTGCACCCATTTTAAAATCCCTTTTCCCTGTGCCGATAAAAAGCCGGTATAAAATGCCTCATCTATTGTATATGTCCCTATATTTCCATCCCACGGATCATAAATCACCAATTCCCCATTTTTCTTCCAATCCAGAGCCACAAATGAATGACAGATGCCCCCCGGATACAGAATTGCATTTCCGATCAGACATCCATGCCTCTCAAAAACAGACTCAATCTGCCTGCAATAATCATGCAAGAGACTATGTGCTGAGTCATATGTACCTAATGTAATTGTCTGTATCAAGTTACTCTCACAATCTCCCAGCACAACATACTTTAAGCCTCGCATCTTCATCTGATCATTTCCCGGAAAATTTCCCTCCAAACCTCCGTGCAGAAAGTCTGCATTTCTGGCAATAGCTGACTGCCACGCATCCACAAAATATATTCCATTTCTTCTTTTTACAATATCTGTACGCAGTCCATCCAGATTGCTGACCGCTACCTCCGTCTCCGGATTTTCCAGTGTAAACGCAAATTCCGTAAAATTTTTCTTATACTGCTCTCCGACAACTTTACAGGCCGCCACCCAGCACCAGTTTGTTCTGTTCTGAATATACTTCATTGATTTTTCTCCATCGAAACAGCTCGACTATAAGCCCCGATCTCTCCATCCTCGTCACTGCCGTAGCATTATAAGTAGGTCCTTCCACCATTGTTTCATCTTTTTCAAATCTTGTAAAATAGTAAACCTCATTATATGGTGCCCTCCCTGTAATACAGGATGCCAGACACCGCTTCTACCGGCTCGTCATAAGCAGCCTTACCCTCCGCCTTTTTATTGATTCCAGTCAGACATCGTTCCCAGAAAATCCCATACACCTATCTTCTCTCCAATGAGTAGAATGCGCCCTCCATCAGCAGCAGTACCTGTCCATCCTCAGATACGATCACTGTTGCTGGATTGTATCTGTCGCTTTCTCCATCTTTAAAGTTGGCAAACAATTTTATATAGACAACTGGATATTCCACAAAAAAACTTTCCGACAGTGTCGTTGTATCACTGTAAATGGGATACTCGTCATTTATTCTTTCTGTACTTAAAATGATAGAAAACGGGCTTTCATAGCCATTGACACGGATTGTATATCCATCTTCATATTCTTCCACCGGTTGTACTTCAACGCTGATATCCGGCACAGGACTCTCCTCTGCTGCGCGGACCGCCTCGTGATATTCCCCGAAAAACGTTTCCCGTGCTTCCTCGTCCGCATAAGTATCCGGCTCAAACTTGCGCAGATTATACGGGAGAACATAGCCCATATATGTATCCGTCGTCCATGTTCCTTTTAGCGGAGCTATCATAGCATCTGTCTCTTCCAAGCTCCACCGGTTGTTAATTCTTCCCGTATCCATCAGCCTGTCTCTGCTAACCGAAATTTCTTTTCCATCCAAAACCCGGAATGTGATATTCTCATTTTCGGAGACATCTTTACGCTCTTTCTCTGTACTTGAAATCTCTATCTCACTTTCATACTCATTATGCCATATTCCTTGACCTTCTTGTCCTTCGGCAGAACATGCGCTAGTCTGGATAGTGAACAATATGATGATGCTGATAAAAATAAATTTTTTTCTCCCCATGACAGTTCTCCTTCCATAATCTAAAATCCATTCTGATAGATGGCATATTCTTCTTCCCTTCTTTCGCTCAATCCTGGATTTCGTTCTACATATGCTTTTGCTTCTTGTGCATTATCTTGATAAAGATACGTATATGCATATCTATAATCGAAATTTTCTAACAAACTCCACACCTTTTCATCATCTCTTTCTGCCATTGCATCTATCACCTCTTGTGTAAGTTTGTTTGAATTTCTGTTATAAAATAAATCCATTACTGCATCATATGCATTCTGATCAAGCACCTGATTCGTGTCTTCCAGATAAGAATTTATCTGATTCTTTGACTGTTCCAAAACAATTCTGAGTAACCTCTCCCCTTCTTCTTCGCTCACAGTACCATCTGAATTATAATTTATTTTTACCTCTGGATACTGTTGCATATCAAATCCATATGCAATCGTCATTCCATCATTATATGCTCTCGGAACAAATCCTTCATGCTGCTTTACAAATTCCACAAGGTTGTCTGTATAGTCTTTGACAAAATGTTCTGAAGAAATATTTTCCTCCTTTTCATACTCACTTCCATGTACATTCCGATCTGCCTGATTCTCCAACTTCATATAAAGCAAATCCTCGCAGTTCATTTCTTCCTCTTCCCCCGTACAGCCTTTCTGCACACGGTTCAGCGCTTCCACCCTCTCTTCTTCCGTGGCATAATCAAACTCCTCTGCGCCCACCTCTCTGTCCTGCCCGGAATTGATGGGCATAATAATGCCACCGTGTTTACAGACAAGAAATGAATCCATCGTCAGTGTATTGCACCCTTCTATTTCACCGTCCTCTTTTGGCAGCTTGTTTCCATTATCCACGATCTTCGTCTGGTCATACGATTCCATCCATGTTCCCAAAATATGGGGCTTACACTTTTTGCCATGGCACTTTTTTCCGTCATCTCCTATAAGCTGGATCTGCTCTGTCTCCAATTCTTCCCCGGGCGTGCAGATACCGAACCATGTGATGTTTTCCTCATCCCCCTGTATACAGTCTAACTCATGTACCACTGCATGAGCCTTGATATAAACCCCATGACAGGGACTTAAGTTCATCATCCTTTTATTGCTTCCCTGGCTGCACATCAGTTCTGCTCCCCGTACCAGATAGGCAGGATTCTTCTTGTTTTCGTTATGCTGGGTCAGGTGTTCCTTAATGATGGCAGCCGACTCCTCCTCGTCTGCATCCTCCGCTTCAAGGGCTTCCTTCTGCTCCATGAATTTCTCCTGTCCGTCTTCCCCCAGTGCATCCCATTCCTCCTGCTGGCTTTTGATCTGTGCCGTATAATCCTTTCCTTCTGTCACCTGAGAGTTCTCATCTGTTTCACTCATCCTTCTCCCTCCATATCACTTGCAGCTCCGTCAATCCGATTCCCCGAAGCCCCCTCTTTAGCATACTCTCCACAACATCAAGATTTCCCACAATATATGCCTTTTCCACGCCTGCGATCCGGAAAATCGCATGTCCTCGCAATTTCTTTCCATCCAGCACAATCTCTTTTAAAAGACTGCGGTTCAAATTAAATACTGCGTGTTTCGAAAGGCAGTCCACCTCCTCGAAAAACGGCAGAAAATACCGGGATACCTTCTCGTTTTCTCTGTCTAATAGTACCGTCTCCCTCCACACAGTCCGTGGCTCATACATCTCCACAACCCTTTTTGCTCCCTGCGACAGCAGAAAAACAGGGGTTGAAATTACATCCGGATAAAAGGTATCCGCATCTCCCTTTACCGTCAACAGCTGTCTGTGCGCGATCTTATATGCACTTTCCCGGTGAATATCCCTAACGTCAATCTTATCGTGCAGCTGGACAATCTGTGGCAACTGGGATATTTTTTTATCTGTTTCCAGAAGAAAATATTTCATCTGTCTTCCCTCTCCGATACAAAGGTATACTCTTTTCCATATACCGTCCAAATGAAACTACAACATCAGCATCCGGCATATTACACTCCCCATACACTTCTTCCACAGCCATAGGAACCAACTCCCGTAAAAGAAGCATCACCATAAAATAATGATTCCATAGATAAGTACTCCGCACATCATCAAGTTCATACTCCTTTATGCGTGGTATCTTTGCAGCCGCCTTCCTCTTAAAATCTGTGATATCATTCTCCACATGTTCAAAAATGAACGCCGGAGTCCAGTATTCATATACCGGGGTATCATCAAAAAACATTCTTTCATCGCAAAATGCGATCTGCAGCTCATAGCTTTTTGTCAGACTGCTACTGTACAAGACAGACAAGATGATATTCCTCACTGCCTTTTGTTCTTTCTGACAGCTTTGAATCCCACGCCGTACTTTCCTTGTAAACTCCCAGCAGATCTCATTTCTGTTTGCCTTGTAATACTCTTTTATCTCCTCTTTCCGCTCTGCGAATCTTTCTGCCCGATAGTCGTTTATGACCTGATCGATTTTCTCTGTTCTGTCCATTCAATTCCCTCTGACTTTTAATTCAGCCTGACCTTCGTTCCCTGCATGATCATGCTATCTGACAGCACCATACTGGTATTTCCCTGCTTTAAGGAGATTTTCTGCGGAGATACCAGATCTATATTTGCACTTACACTCGTAATCTCGATTGCCTCTTTTGATTCAAACACAATCTTTTTGTCACTGATAATAGAAATCCCGTCATCATCTGACAGTTCCAGTGACATTCCACGATTATTTGTAATCAGGATTGCATCCGGTTTAAGTAAAATCTCTTTTCCCTGTTTATTTCTGATCGACTTATTTTCCGGATTTGTCCTTTGCCCACCGGCTCCATTCTCGAAATGCATAGCATTTAGCACATAAGCCTCATCGGCATCCTCGGATGGAAAATACAGCCGCACACGGTCTCCTTTTTCCGGCATGCAGTACCATCCGCTCCCATCCGGAGATGAATAAACAGTCGCATATGGAAACCATCTGCCTGCACCGGAACATTCGTCCTTGTGGATGGTCAGTGTGACCGATGTTCCCTTCACTCCGGTTACCGTTCCCTCAAGCGATACACCGCTTAGATGCCGGTTCTCCACTTCCTCCTCCGTTTTCTCTGTACCAAACGTATAAGTGTGATACAGCACACCCTTATTATAAAACGTTTCCCTTTGGATTACATATAGATTTTTTCCATTAAAATTTACACTGTCTCCAATATCATAAATCTCTCGCAGTGTTCCCTCATAGGCAACGCCCGTTTTTGTCTGCCGGATCATGTATTCCGTCAAAGTCACGCCGCCTCTGTTTGTACCCATGGGTCTGCCAAAATACAGTTTTTCACCAGAGCCAATATAGTTTGGATAAACAACGGTGTGACATAAATTTGCAAGACGCTTTGCAAACTGCCAGTCTGTTTCCTGATACTGGCACAAAAATCGGTTGATGCTTTTTCTGTTCCCCGCCTCCATAATATATCCATATTCCTGATACGAACCTCCAAGGGAGGCCAATATCTCATCATAGGTACAGCCAGGCCTTTGAAACGTCCGGATATGTGTCTCTAAATCCATCAGAAAGCTGCCTGTCTTAATTTTAACTTTCAGAGTTTTCAGTCCGTTTTCAACACTGATCTCCCCATCTGTCACAACTCCGGTAAATAAAACTTCAGCCTTTCCCCACTCATCGTATACCATTACAGACGCCCACACAGAGGAGCCAAGCAGCTTCAGGTATTCCCCCTCCTTTTCTTTTTTCATATATCCCTTGACCATCATAAAACCATGCTGGTTTGCACACACCACTCCACTGCACTGTAGAATTTCTGATAATCCAAATGGCTCTAATACGACCCGCTGTTCCCTCATAACTGTTTTTCCTCCTCCGAAAGATCAAGAATTGAATACATCATCTGTCTCGCCGCTTCTCTCCATTCAAGTACATCTTCGTAGTCACAGTTAAAAATACCATGCAGCATCTTCCCCCCAATTCTTGAGACAAACATTAAATTATATACATCTGTATCAAGCCCGTAGCTCTTAAACTCAAACCATCCAACAGGCACATGTCTCTTATCCACCCCGCTCTCATAAAATACAAATGCAGGGTTCAGCCTTTTTAGTGCTTCCCGTGACTGGTCTCTCAACTCCTTGATGTGTTCTTCCTCTATTCCTATGTCTGTCAGACTCATCCCAAAGTTCACAGTTGTATCCCTGCTAGTCCTGATGACCTGTGGACGCTGCTGGGAAGAATACTTTATCCTTGCCAGTTTTGCAGGCAGTGTGACAAATGATTCCGGAAGCATGACCTCTAGTTTCCCCTGAAACATCTCCTTCCTCTCAAACCGCACCAACTCATTTTTTATGTACATTCCGGTTTCTAAGGTGCTGTATTTCTCATTACGGGCATGTCTTCTGTACTCCAGTATCTTTTCATCAAAAAATTCTTCCATCAGCTTCTCCTATTTTCGGTTTACTCGACAACGATTCTCTTGGGTGTTTTTCTTTCCGTTCTAGAGTTCTTATTGCCTATAATCCTTTCCATATCCCCATAAATTCTATTATTGTCATTTTTTTCTGCTGTATGATCCGCTAATTTTCCACACAGATATGCCGCAATCACCTTTCGCTCCACTCGCCCCTGCGCATTCCAGATCAGACTGCATATCCCAAAATCTGCCGCATCCTTTTCCTTCATGTTCCAGAGTTCCTCCACAAACTGTAGGAGTAGTGCCGGGTGCAGCGTTTTTTCCCCAACCCCTGCCACCGTAGCACAGATCAGATTTATCGTATCGTACTCGGTTGACATATCCGCGAAATTCTTGTAACTGTCACGCAGTACCGACCCTTCCCGCAGATAGAAGCGGCACATTTCCATCTGGTTCTTGCCAAGCTCCAGCTCCTCATCCAGGAAAAATCTGACACAGTATGCCTTGTAGTCTAAATTTGTCTCATCCTCCAAAAATTCGGCTTTCAAAACCTGCCACCTGTTCTTGGGCTGATAAGCTACCTCTTCCTCTTCCATCAGCAAGTAGATAAAATCGTGAAATTTCAACATCCCTTTCCCGATGACAAGCCGACCATCTTCTGCATGTATCTCACAGCCCTTTAACAAGCCGTCCGTATAATCCTCATAATACAACTGCCATCCTGCATAGGTGTAATCCCTGATATCCCACAAACTTTCTTTTTTCAAAATACGCCTGCCCGCAAACACCGGAACCCTGATTTCCATGAAACTTCACACTCCTATTTCTTCCCGTCAAAAAAACTGTTCACCCAGTTATCACTCTCGAAACTGAAAAATTCTGCTTTTCCCAGATAAAGCTCATCCATTTCACAGTAAATCGGAACAATCTGAAATCCCCATTCCTCCTGTTCTGCCCATACGAAGAACTTCACATCTCCATTCTCAATACTGTCCGTCTCTTTCTGTAGAATATGGGAACCATAAACCGCCTCAATCTCCTCATAGCTTTTCTGTGAAAAATCTTCTTGCCTGCATACATACTGAAAACGGCAATGTTCCTCCCCATCCGTATTTTTCAAATACAGCGGAAGAATCAAATCCTCCATATTCCTCGAAATAGTTCCCGCCGTATCCCAGTCTTTAAAACCATCCACCAGTACCACTTCTTTTCCATTATGGGTATAAGCGGTAATCCGATAGGGGAGCACAGCTTTCCCATTGTTCAGGTGAATATCTGCCAGCCCATATTTCCGGTCACGCAGATATTTCAGCGCACCGTCCACACAAGTCATCTTTAATTCAAAATCTGCCGCATCAATATTCGCCCTTTTCCGAAACTGTATCATTCTCCCCGGAACGAACTCTTTTAACGCATCCTTGAACAAATCAATCTTGCAGGACTGCCCCGTCAGCTTAATAAAGGAAAAATCCTGTATTCTTCCGCTATGGTATAATTCCTCCATAAATTTCTGTACAATGCCGTATATCTCGCCGGATAACAGCAGCTCTATCTCAAAATAGTTCATCATCACTTCCGGTATCATCTTTTCTACCGTAAGGCTGTTCCCTTTCCAGAAAGACAGTTTCCATTTATCCAATAAAACGGTATTTTCCCTCTGCTCCTTCTGTTCCGAAGTAACTGTGACCTCCAATGCTCCAACTTTTCCGTAAAATAATTTTTTTATCTGCTCTGCTGTATTGAACAAGGTATAAAAATTATTTTTCACCTTGTAATACTCGCTGCGGTTATATCTTTCAAAATCGGCAAAACGCGTGGGAAGTGTCTCTTCCGCTTTCTGATATTCCTGCTCTAAATACTGATAAAACGCCTTTACTCCATGAGAATCAATAAAACGGTAAATATCCGTATCCATATATTCTAAGATTTCTTTCACACTGCTTACATTCTGATTTCCTTTGGCACGCACCAGTGCGATTTTCAATATCTGCATTATGCGGTATGTCAGGTTATTTCCACCAAAGTCCGTATCGCCATTCTCATAGGCAGTTTCCATATAAATTTTGTAAGCAGCTCTGCGGTCCTGAATACGAAAACGATAAGAACATAAATCTGTTGTCCCTCCTCCGCAGTCTATGATAAGCGCTTCGTATTCTTCATTTTCTTCCAGAGTCTCCTGCTCTAACATATTGGAAATGGTGTTATATAATACAGCCATTCCCTCATCGAGCATCGTTTCCTGATCCGTCATATATTCCGGCAGTATCTCCCGGAACATTCTGCGGAAATAATGCTTCTGCTTCACCGGACTTGAGATATGTACCTGAGAAATGCGGCATTTAAAACGGTTCTCCGTTTTTCTTATGATATACAGGAAAAATCGACGTAAAATCTCCGCCCGCTTTACCAGCCTCCGCCGTCCCTGTCTGTCAACAATTTCTTCCTCTTTCTCGTATTCCCCAATCCAGCGTTTCACATCATAAAAGACACAAAAACCCTCATCCACATAACTTGCATTTGCCAGCCTTATCGCATCATAACCGAACAGCAGCTTGTAATCCTCTTCTTCCACTGCCAATACTCCAATCACGCTGGGCAATAGCATACTTTCTCCGTTACCATCCTCAAAAGCTGTATAATTTATCTCATTTTCCCTGCAATTTTTTACCGCAGCCTGCTCTCCGACATTTTCAAAATAAGCAGAATCCAGATATACCCCGGCAGTGGTATTTACAGAACCAAAATCAATCGCCATGGGCAGCATCAGTGTGACAGGTTTTCTCACCACAAAATCAATCAGTGGTATACTGTAAACCTCGATATGCTCCGGCAATATTGTGTGCTCACCATAATACAAATGATACAGGCTCTCCGATGTCTGACGTCCCATACAGAAAATTCTGTAATCTTTTCTCTGTGTCTCCCGTGTCTCTAACTCCGCAGCCTTGGTCAGATACAATTTTTCCTGTCTCCCTCCGTGCTCTTTGAGATTTAAAATTGCACAGAGTGTCATATCGCTTCCCATTAAAAAGGCATTTGTTCCTGACAGTTCTTTCTTATAAGGAATGGTATAGCCGTCATAATACTCGATGGAAAGTCCCTCGTAAGCTAAAATCTGGGACTGGCAGTATAATTCTTTGCAAGGCTTTATCACAATTCTGATCTTTTTTAAAAATTCTTCTACCCGCTCTTCTCCCCCTTTTTTCTTGTCACAGATAAAGAAGTCCTGTCTTTTTCCCATATAACGCATAATGGTCTGGATCAGTTCTTCTTTATCGAGAGGGTGTATGACACCGTTCATGATTTTTTCACGACGGCAGATTTCTCTTAGCTGATAGGTCGTCATCAACTCCAGTTCTGATTTTTCATATTTTATTTCGTTTTTCATCGTATCTGTTCCGGTCGCCTTCATACCTATCACCTCCGCATTTATATTAAAAGTACCTTATCTATCACCATGGTTTCTTCCATATCCAGGATTCCAAAATGTTCCAGATAAAAGACTTCTGTCCTCACTCCTATCGGTAAAAAAGTGTCTAATAAAAATTGAACCCTTTTCCTTTCTTCCTGCGTTTCTGCACTTCCAACGTAAATATAAAGTTCATTGGCACAATCCATGCTTTTATATATAATAGAGTCTTTATATATCTCTTGAAACAGCCACTTGAAAATCTCACGATAGTTACGAGAAGATACGACATCCATGAGTGCCAATACAATATATTTTTTTTCATAGGATGAAAATAACTGTATAGCCGCCTTTGCCTTCCTCCCAAACTGCCCGCTTTCCAATTCCTCCACCAGGAACTTAAAATAATAATCCTTCCTGCTCATGCCCATCCTTAAGTCCGTCAGCGCCAGATAATGAAATACCGCATCCACAAAGATTTCCTTTGTTTTTTCATATTCTTTCTGATTAATATCCAATATCCCACTGAAAATATCAAAAAAGCGGTAAAATGGATTCACCTCTACGGCAGTCTGCTCCACTGTCTGCGTATTTAAATCGTAAAAGGAGACCTCCAGATACGGACTTCGTACCTCTGGCACCTCATACTGCAAATCAGCTTCCCTTATTCCGTTTTTTTCCGCTGCCAGCACAACCTCCCAGATATACTGCATAAAATTTAAACTCCTTTGTCCTGCAAAATACCGACACACTTATATTCACAGACCGATAACTGTATCTGTGACACAAAAAACCGTACCATATCTTCGCAAAAATTGTTTTTCTGTCCCTTTCGTCTAAAATACAATGCCAGAATTTTTCTTGTCTCCATCGGGAAAATTGTACTTCCTGAAAACGGATTCATATCCCCCTCCAGGCAGGAGTCCGGTAACGTCCCAAGCACCTCACACTTTTCTAATTCTACATAAAAATTATTTTCAAAACGTTGTACCATCCAAAACAATTCCGTCCGGCTGCCAAGGGAAGTCTCCTGCTGTTCTCTGTAATTTTGAAAAAAACTGCTTTTTCTGCTGTTGCCCAACATTTCGTAGGTATACCCATGGGAACTTGTATCTATCTTTCCAATAAAGCGGTATGCCTCCCAGTCACGAAAGGATTCTTTCAATGAGGTCATGATGATTTTGTCTTTTTCATGCCTGACCTTAAGAACATCCTCATTGATCCCAAGCATATATCCGCTGTCTAAATCATAATTTTTCAAATCCAGCTCATGCTCATAGTATTTCTCATCCATACACGGGACCATAAATTTACGGCATTGGAATGTGAATTTTTCAATATTCCATAACAGAAGCATGTCATTTTTGATATCTTCCCCATAGCTGCCAAACTCTATTTTCAGACTGTTTATGTCTGTTTCCCCGTCCGCATACACTTCATAGAATCTGTCCAGATATCCCGTGTTGACTGTCGTCCAGCCTATCTTGTTATAGACAAATACCTGATATAACTCTGACAGCGCCTGCTGATAGCATTTTGCTTTCCGTACTCTGATGGCATAGGGCTTGCCATTGTCATCAAAGCCCTGAAAATCTGCGGTTTTCTCGAATTCTTCTTTCTTCTGATAACTGCCTGCAAAATAGATAAGGCAGGGCATTGGTTCCGTTTTCTCCTGCTCCTTATCCTCCTGCACTAATACAGGAGCAACCGGATACAGCGTTCCATTGATGGGGTCATAGTCCTTTTGCTTTATAACCGTCATAGAAACTGCATATTTTTCATTTGGGATCTCTATTTCCCGTTTTATCTGATTTTCCAAATCCAGATACCGTTTCTCCATCCGTTCAAAAATCGGCACAAGACCTTCTAACAATATCTCCCTTGCGTCTTTCCGCTCATCCAGATCCTCTATTTCTGTCAGCCTTTTTCGTATGTGCTGCTGTAAATCTGTAATACTTTCCACAATGTTCACCTCCTCCATCGAAAGCAATCCGTGAGAAGAACGCTGCTTTTGCGTTCTTCCGTGTGAAATTAGAACTTCTTCGGCGGTGCACCCAATGGTGCAGCGTCGATTTTAGAAGTTCTTTTCACATGCCATCCTGTCCAATCTGCGCATCAATATCACTTAAAATTCCCTCTATCCTCTGCACATCTTCATCACTCCCAAGCTCCTGATAAATCGACTTTGCAGAGAGATACTGTGATTTTGCCCCCCACAAATCCCCGGACTGCCGACAGACTTCTCCTTGGCTTTCACAAGCAGCCGCTTTATTTTTCTGTTCTTCCTGAACACTCAACTTCTGTTCCACCGCATCCAGCTTTTTCTGCACAGCTTCCTCTCCCGCTGTATCTGATACTTCGCTATACTTGGTAACTGCCATGGTGTAATAAACTTTCGCACCTACATAATCTTTTTCCAGACATGCCCTATCTCCCGCTGCCACCATCTCTGCTGCGGCAACTGCCTGCTGTGCCTGACTATCTGCTTCTTCCTTCGCTTCACTTTCGGCATCCGCCTTTGCCTCATAAAGTTTTTCCAGTGAATCCATAGCTGTCTGTTTACCCTCTGTGTCATGTACGGACAGTGCAGCCTTTTTTGCCAGCAGATACTTCTCTTCTGCCCCATCGTAGTCGCCCTGCTCTAATAACGTATCTCCCAGGTTAATATAATCCTCCACCGACAGGAATACGCTGATATTTTCCAGCTTATTTTCTATGTAATCCGTCCCTACATTGTCCGCATATCTGATACGATCCAATGCAGAAAGATAGTATTCTTCCGCCGCTTCATAATCTGAGCTGCTGTAGCTTTCATCTGCCAATATCACAGTCTCTATCACAAAGGAATATTCCTGTAGGCGTTTTCTCATACTGCTGTCCCTCAGTTTTTCTGCCAGTTTCTGCGCCTGCTCGCATTCCTCTTTTGCCCTGACATAATTTCCGGTATTGATATATTCCACCGTATTTGTAAAATGATAGTTCATATCCTCGATGCGCTGCACCTTTTTATAATGTAGAAACGACAACACTACACCGATAATGATTAGTGCTATGACAACAGCAACTGTAATCGTCACTATTTTTTTTATCCGTTTCCGCTTCTCCGGATTTTGATATACTTTATTGATAAAAATAACTGCCAGCGTATAGTTATCCAGATTCTCCGGCTGTCTCGAAAGCAGTAAATCCTCGATATTATCCACCGTTGTCTTTACTTCATTGTCAGCCTCTGCAAAGACATCGTCCAACTCTGCCTCGTCCACATTCTCCCAGATTCCTCTTGTATACAAGGCAATCATGTCGTTTTCTACCAGCTTTATCTTCTTTGAAACCACGGGCTTAAAATTTTTCTGTCCCAGATAAGCATAAAGATTATTTCTCTCTTCATGCTTCATCAACTCGTCTTTGGCGATTTTCTCCTGCTCTACCATCTCCTGGGCAAGAGACATATCCTTCGTCTGCCCAAAAACTACCCCGCCCCGGTACATACGGAGCCTTGTGTTCCCTACATACCCATATCTCAATTTCTGATAGTCTGTTACAACGACTGTAATAGACGCCTTTAACCGTCTGTCACTTTCTTTTCCTAACAATGCTCGGTTTGCCTGCTTTAACAGCCCCTTTACAGACCGCTTTGACAGAGATGGTTTTTCCTGGAAACTCAGAATGACGGTCTCAATCGCAAGCCTTGCGCTTTCTACATCCGTGATCTCCGTAATTCCGTCCGCTATGACATAGCAGGCGAACTCGTCTAATTCCACATACCCAAAATAATCTCTGTTTTTTAACCTGCTTCCCTCTTCGGAAATAAACCGTGCTTCAAAGTCACTGTTCTGTTTTCTCATGCCATTTCTCCAACCTTTATCAGAACTACGCTGGCGTTGTCCTTATCGCCTTTTTTCTGATTTACCAGTTCCACCAGATCAAATGCCATTCTCCTGCAGCGTTTCTTCTGGGAAAGGCAGTCCTCCATCTCTTTCCATGTGACGCTCTCCTGCATTCCATTGCTGAAAATTGCCACCACGTCCTCTTCCTGTAAACGAATCGGTTTGTCGTAAAACTGGATTTCCTTAAAACCATCTCTTCCCAAGTAATTATAAATTCTTTTTTCCTGCAGCATGGACAGGGCATCTTCTCTTGTCAGAACACCTTCCACATACTTATCCTGTGCCAGCACATCTACAGTATGTCCCGTTCCAAGAGGAATCAGTTCCTCATTTCGGAATACTGCAATCTTTACATTCCCAACAATCCCGTAAAACAGAAATCCTCCCTGTATCATAACGGCGCTGACCGCCGCCATTCCTCTTCCCTCATCCATCTGTTTTAGAATTTCCCGGTTTGCAGTCTGAAATGCTTTCCTAAAAAAATAGGAAGGGTGATCCGCCATGTTATATGTTCCAAAAATTTCTTTAAAAACCCGGATGACCGTTTTGGCTGCTATCCTGCCGCCCGCTTCTTTTCCCATTCCATCCGCCAGAACCGCCAGTAACCCATTCTCATTTTCTTCTATTGTATAGTAATCCATCTGTATTTCACGGCTGCCGATGGTCTTGCTTGCTCCTGTCTCATATCCTTCTCTGCTGCTCTGGAATACCAGGCAAAACCGGTACAAAAATGCAATTCCTAATAACACACACAAGATGCAGATGGTCAGGTATGGGGCACTCATTTATCGTCCTCCCACATATAATGCTCTCCGCAAAAAGGAACAAAAAGGAATGTGCTCTCTCCCATCTCAATCACATCATATGCGCTCAATGGTTGCGGCAGATAAACCGCTTCGCCGTTCAAATAGACCAGACCATTACTATCCCCCGGCAAAATCATATTCTCCCGTTTCTTTGCGTCGAATACAATCACCGCATGGTTTCTCCGTGCGATTTTGTTGTCCCCCAAAATCTGAATATCCATGTCGTCTGCTCGTCCCACAAAATTTTTCCCGTCCATTACCCGGTAATCCTTGCCTCTTCTCGGGCCTTTTACACATACAATCCAACCGCAGACCGGATGCTCCTCCTCCAGAAAGAGAATATCCTCAATCTCTTCCTGAGATTTCTCCACTGACTTTTTTTCTTTGGTTGCTGTCTCAATATTACAGTACGGGCATACTGTTCCGTACCTTCTGCTTGAAAAAAGATGTCCATTTTGACAGCGAATTAAATTTCCACTCATGTTTTGTCTCTCCTTATTTTGCCCTTAATCTTGTGTTCCCGATAAAAATAATGTCGCCTGCATTAATCCGACAGGGATGTTCCTTCGAAACCTGATACAGTTTTCCATCCTTTGCGTCCTGAATTCTTACACCGTTTCTGCTTCCTAAATCCTCGATATACCACTGTCCCGCCGCATAATTCAACACGGCGTGCTGACGATCTACCATTCCGCCATACTCTGTATTTTGAAGGTTAATGTCCACATTTTCCTTGTGCTCGTCCCGTCCGATTAAAAGCGAGGTCTTTCCGCCAATATGCCAAACAGAAATTTCGTTCCCCTCTTCATCTAACAGTAGAAGTTCCTGTATTCCCCGTCCGTTTGCGCCTCTTTTCCGCTTAGTCGGCAGAGAATCCATCACCGCCAGCAGCAGAAATGCCAGAAATACAATCCCGCAGACAGCTGTGAGCGTATCCCGTCCTCTGCTCTGCTCCATATATGTAAAACATAGAATTATAATTGCAGCGGAAAGGCTGCATATCATCATATCCATGAAATTTTTCTTATTCATTTTCACCTCAATATACCCACAAATTTGCAGTCATAAAGTCAAGCCGTCTTTCTCAGTGTTTAAATCCCATATAACGCTCAAATAAGTCTGTCACATCCATGGGATTTATTTTTTGCTGTGAACTGTTTTCCTTCTTCTCGCTCTGCACTCCTTTGGAAAAAAAACGTTCAAATTCCTTTTCGATATCTCCCGGATAAATCGGTTCTCCGGCGCTCCTTCTGCCTGTTTGGGCACTGTTTGTGCCTGTCGCACTTTCCCGTTCTCTTTGTGCTACTCTGGCATCATACTCTTTTCTTTTTTGTTTATCACTGAGAATCCGATACGCCTCTCCGATTTCCTTAAACCGTTCCTCTGCCCTTTTATCTCCCGGATGGGTATCGGGGTGGCATTCTTTTGCCGCTTTTCTGTATGCCTTTTTTATGGTATCCTCATCGTCCGTCTGCGAAACGCCTAATACCTGATATGGATTCATGTTTATCCCAACCTTTTTTCATAACAATAGAAAGCTGATAAAGCGCACTTCTGATTGCTTATTTAAGGCGCAGGCTGTCACATTTACTGACAATCTGCGCCCTGCTGTTATGCTGAATAATTTCCTTCTACCACTACAGAAGCGATTTTGTCTTTCTTCTGTCTGAGCACTAAGGTGAAGATTCCAACGCCTTCCTTGTTGTCAAAATCTTCGCTGTATTTAATGACAAATGCATTGGGGAAACAATATTTTCTTTCCATCACACCGCCTGCCACATGCTCTACCGTCACCTTACGATAACAATCTGCTTTCTCTGCCGAAACAACCGACCATAATGCCAGCTTTCTTGTACTGTCAGTGATATCCCCGTCCAAAGCCGCTAAAATCTTTCCTGTAATCACCATAGTCGCACCGACGTCCTTGGTTCTTGCATTCGAATCCAACGGAATATCAGTAGTAACATTTACGCTTCTGACACACTCCTTAGCCACTTCAAAGCTCTCGCTTCCTTCAACTTTTACTAAAAATGACATAATTCCATCTCCTTTTCAAATATTTAAAATCCGTAAGAAGAATGCTGGTTTTGCATTCTTCAGCATGAAGCTAGAAGTTCTTCGGCGGTGCGCGCTCTCGTGCAGCATCGATTTAGAACTTCTCTTTATGCTTTACTCGCCGTAACCGCCTTCAATGTTCACCGCATCATTTTCGTCCTTCTTCTGCTTGATATGCAGGTAGAAAGTACCCACGCCGGTTTCATCGTCCAAATGCTCTTTATACTCCATGACAAACGCATTGGGGATTGTATACTCTCTTACCACCTGCCCTGCTGATACAACATCGATCTTCGCACTTCTGTAGCAGTCTGCCTGCTCGGACGGAACCTGAGACCATTTGGCTAATCCAAGTGTTCCGTCATCTCCGTCTGCTCCCACCTTATAGAGCATTTTTCCGGTAATCTTTACTGCGATACCGAAATCTGTTGCTCTTGCATTGGAATCTACTGCAGAATCAGAACAGAAACTAACTTTCTCGATGGCTCTCTCATCCAGACTGATGTTCTCTGCGCCTCCACTCACTGCTAATCTAAAACCCATGTTCATTTCCTCCTTCTTTTCTTTCGGACTTTATTTAAAATGTTCTGTCCTCACTGTTGACCCGGTTAATCTCGATTTCGAGGTTCTTCACATTGCCGTTGAATGCGATATCAAGCGCGCAGTATCCTGCCGCTTCGTCGATGGAATACCGGATATCATCTCCGTTTCCGATAATCGCATTAATGTAATCTTTTTTCTCCATCCACCTGCTTCTCTGGCTGGTAGGCTTGCTGGAGAAAAACTCTACAATATTTTCCTGCTTAAAGTCGCCTGTTGCCAAGCGCATCACCCTCTGAATATAAGTGGTCACCTGTGTCTTGTAGATTGGCTCATAGCTCTTTCCGTCTGTCAGCAGGTTACGCGCCTTATAAACCATGATGTTCTGGATGTTCATATCCTTAAGCACTGCGTTTTCCGAAGAAAATACAAATCCGAAATTTTTCCGATTAATATCACTCTTGATATCATTGGTATATCCTGTAATCTCTTTTGCCATGGTTGTCCGAACCTGTAATGCATGATCTCCTGACTCAATATCAAACCGAACGCCCGGAAGCTGTTCGTCTACATTCTTCTTAAATACTTCCTTTAAGTAGTCCGGGCTCTGGTAAGCTGCCACCAGTCCGGCTGCCACATATGCTGCTCCTATATAAACACCGTCAATCCAGATTTTCATAATATCTTCTTTTTCTTTGGACAGCGCTGCCGTATTCTGTTCCGTGACGTACATCCTGTTATCCAGAACCACTCCGGATTTGTCTTTCGGAATTACTGTGAAATTCGGAATGCAGGGAATTGCATACTCGCTAAATGGCTTGCCGATTAGCTGCGCGCACTTTGTTTCATACTTTTCAATTCCCTCTGTCGCCATAATATTAAAGGTGGTCTTATCCCCCGTCTCATAGCTGAAGAAACACTGCACTTCATAATCTTTCAGCGCATCCAGGATTCGAACCAGCGACTCCACGCTATTCACATCCTCTTTCTCTACGTTCTCATTTCCCTGAAAACGCTGTCTTACCGCCTTAAGCTTAGAACTGCTGTTTAAAGAAACCGACGGAACAATCGCATACCAGATGGTATTCTCAAAATCATTTTTTGCATTTACTGTATTGAGGTATGCTAAAAGTCTCGGAATGTTGCTGCTCTTTGCCAGCATATCGTTGCTTACATTGGAAATCACCATGGAAGGTCTCATACCCTTGCAGTTTCTCGGATACTGCTCAAAGAAAGCCCATACTCCCATAATTTTCTCCACCAGCGGTTTTACTGTCTTGATAAAATCGTCCTTGCTCCGCTTGTAAAACTCAAGGTAAGAGTTGTAGTTCGATACTTCTTTCTCAATATCTACGACGCTCTCCATGGTAGAAGCCAGAGGGCAGAATGTTCTCGCAACCAGGGACATCACATACTCATTTCCGTTTTCATTCAGGTCCATATAATCTTTTTCGATTGCCTGAATCAATCCGGCATTGGCATTGTCATCCAATACCATCAGTTCTTTTTTGTTTTCCTTCGGTGCCTCTAAAATCTTAAGTTCCCCATACTCGTCCATACTGAGAACGCCAAGGCTTAAGGGTGCCTCGTCTTTCTTCGTCTGCCCGTCTCCTAACAACAGCCTTGTCTTGATATCCTCTATCGCCAGTGGCAGCATTGCCATTACATTATTGTAGTTTACGCTCGCTTCTTCAAACATCAGATTCAGCTTATCCGCCGTATCTAACTTTTTCGGATCGCCGTCCTCAAGTTTCGCATACTCGCTGTATGTATACTGGAGTTCTTTCCGGTTCTGCCGGATATCATCCATGACCTTTTTGGGAGAAATCATATCCGTCAACTTCTCAAATTTAAAATCTACGTTAATACTTCCCTCTGCTCGCTTTGCCTCAACAAGAGTCATCAGCATTTTCAAATAATCATTCTGGCGGTTCAGATGGATTTCGCTTAATAACTCATCCTCAATATTTTCCGGTTTTTTGAGGGTATAGATTACTTTCTGGTTATTTGCGTCAAAATAAGAATATACTACCGGCTCAAATTTTTCTAAAAACTCATCGAAACTTCTCACTAGCAAGGCATCGTTGATTTCCTTGATTTTATCATCACTTACGCTGTTTACCCCTCTGACGTCTCCCACAAGTGTTAGAAGATTCTGCTTTTCCGGATTGATTTCCTCAAAGAGAATCGTCCTGTTTGTCTGTGTTATTGTATTCACTTTGTTCCTCCTTACCTTTCGCTTGGTTTCATATTTTTATAATGAAGTTCGATTTCTGTTCCCCCATTATTAAAAATCAACAATATTTTTTCTCCATAATATAAGGAATATTTTCTCTCCCGTTTCAAAATCTGGTTTTCTTTTACGATGGTTGCATAACCAGTGTTTTTGAAGCATAAGGTGTGGTCTTTCCCACCAGTAAACCGGATTTTGTCTGCGTCCGATAATTTATAATCAATCCCACAGTGATCTTTCACCCAATCAAAGGATATGCTTTTTCGCGATTCCCCAAATAACTTGATGCTTCCGGGCGGAATATCATCTTCCTGCTCTCCCTTCAGCAGATATACCGCCAACTGTCCCGAAAAATCATATCTCGACAGCACTGGATGTTCCGGCTTTTCTACGATGATTGCACCCGTCTCACCATCGTTTTTTTTTTGCTTTTTCCTTTCATATAAAACAGAAAGCAAAAGCACCACTGCACATAGCAATATAATCACAATCCAAAGGACTGTATAGTCAGGTTCTTCCTCTACAACCGGAACCGTCAATTCCACAGTATCTGTTGTCTCTATGTAATGGATCACATTTCCCGATGACAGAATAGCAACTTCTACATTTACATTTGTTGTCTTGTCTGTCTGATACGGAACCAACGCCGTACCTTTTTCCACTTCGTAAGGACTCTCCTGACTGTCTATCAAAACAGAAATGTTATTTTTCAAGGTTTCCGAATCCAAAACCGGCTTGCCCTGATGGTTTACAACATTTACCTTCAGGGTAAATACCCCTTCCTCCGACGTATAGGTTTTCTCCATATCAGCTTCTAAAAAGTATTCTTTTATCAAATAAATATGGACATTTTCTCTGTTTTCCAGAGAATAGTCCATTGTAATCTGCCGTTCCAATGGATTTTCCAATTCAGCAACCGCAAACTTGTTTCCCTGAAGCATATTCAGGCTCTCACACTGTCCTGTAACATGAAAATCCTCGATGTTTTCTCCTGACGTGAGAAGTATCTTTGCATTCTGCATATAAGTATCCTGCAAATCCACTGTCATATTTCCTTCTCTGGAGACCGCCTCACCAAGTTCTATTTTTTCTATCTGCAACGTCTGGAACAGATATTTTGCAGCAACCTCTTCAATCGTCTGGTTTTCGCCTACTGTATACTGCTCTCCTGACGTCACTTTCGTTCCATACGAAACCTCATTCTCCGTCTTATCATTTGGGATTGCAAACATGTCAATTTTTATTCCCTGCTCTGCAATCTGATCCACCGTATTTTCAAACTGCCTGATTGCAGTTTCTGTTTCGCTTTGATCCCGCAGAGAAATTTCTCCGTCGGAAATAAATACCACTCTTTTATCTGCTACACTGTCAAACATGTCAACCGCCGTTTCCAACGCCACCGCCGGGGTAGTGTAGCCTTGCAGTTCTACCATCTCAAGTGCATGCCTGGTTTTCTGATTAATGTTTCCGAAATCTTCCTCATAAACAATTTCCGTGTTATATACCAGTAATGCCACTTCGTATTCTTGTGGCAACGCCGACGCTATCATGCATGCGCTGTCTGCTACCTCAATCCACTGTCCGTCTCCCTGCATTGATTTGCTTGCATCCAGCAAAAATATAATCTGTTTTTTTTCAGTAATTTCATCCTTTTCTGCTGCAAGAGCCCTTACTGGAAACAGCAAAGAAAACCCTATCAACAACATTACTAATTTAATTGTTATCTCCTCTATTTTTCCCATTTTTCTCCGCATATCTCTTTACTGGCCATGCCAGATAACTTACTCCGCACCAGGTTACTGCGCCCCAAACCGCATAGGCAGCTTTCTTATTCACCATCAGAAATACCATTCCCACGACCAGTTCGGTCACAACTATGATTTGCGCTTTTTTCCAATGACTTTCTTTTCATTACGCTTATAGTTTATACCTGAGTAATTCTGAAATCTCTTATACGTTGAATTTTCGACATAATTTGTCACTTTTTCCCTAAACACACTATAGTATGTACCTTTAAAATTGGTATAACTTGTCATCTCTATAGCACAAAACTCTTTTACTTTAATTCTCATCATTAGATATATAAGCAAATTATATTTCCATTAACGCTAATTGGTATTTAATTTACATTATACAGTTGTGAGTAAACTCCTAATAATTATGTAAAATAACTATTAGAAAGGATGCCACAATTATGACTGAAAACCGTATACGTGAGCTCCGCAGGAGCCACAACATGTCGCAGGAAGCCCTTGGGACTATAATCAATACCACCCAGCAGGCGGTAAGCAAGATGGAAAAAGACACATGTGCCATCTCCACAGACCTGCTTATCAGCATGGCGAAGTACTTTAATGTTACCACTGACTATATCCTCGGGCTGTCCGATATAAAACGGGATTTGAGCGGGCAGATCCGCATGAATCAGGAGATGGATCAGTGCTATGACATTGTACTCCGCTACAATAACCTGACGGCCACGAACAAAAAGACACTCCGGTGTCTTCTCAAACGTTTGGAACAGGCACAGTTGGAAGAGGAGGAATCAGATATAGCAGAAGAGGGACTTAAAAATGTTGAAGATAGCCATATGTGATGATGATCTTGGTTTTACGGGAAGTCTCGAGACCATGGTATTAGAGGAAAGCCGGAGCATAGGAATCCGGGTTGATACGAATGTGTTTTCCGATGGAAAGACACTTTTGAAGAGCATACAGTCCGGGGAACGATACGGACTTATTTTTATAGATATTGAAATGGAACAGGTTGACGGTATTTCTGCCGCACGGAAAATCCGTGAGACAGATCGTTCAGTGCTGTTTATATATATTTCTGGATATGACAAATATTTAAAGGAACTGTTTGAAGTGGAACCGTTCCGTTTTCTATCAAAACCGTTGGATAAAGAAAAATTCCGCAGGTATTTTAAGGAAGCCTGCCAACGGATAGGAGAAACGGAAATATTTTTCCAGTTCACTTACAACAGGGAGATCCGAAAGGTTCCATTAAAAGACATAGTATATTTTGAAAGTCGCAACCGTGTGGTGCATATCTTTCTGCGGAACGGAAGTACAGCATATTTTTATGGAAAGTTAAGTGTTGTTGAGAAGGAACTAGCAGACAGCCGGAGGTATTTCCTCCGCATCCACCAGTCATTCCTTGTGAATTATGATTATATAACAAAAATGAATTTTTTTAACATAACAATCAGTATGAATGGGAAAGAGATTGAACTAAAAATCAGTGAAGACCGACAGAAGGAAGTGCGCCGCCAGCTCTGCACAATGGCAGCGGGAAAGGCTGTCATTGAATGAGGGAATATCTTTCAATTATATCGGGATTTCTGCTTCCGGTACTGCAACTTCTGATTATACAGAGATACATAACAACCCTTTTCGGTTCGGGAAGCAGGAAACTCGCAGGCATGATAGGCTGGCTTTTATACTATGCCTTCCTTGTTACGGCAGGGTTTGGTATCCTGTTTCCTCCGCAGTTTCTGTTGGTCGGGAATATCCTGATGGTATTTATGATCAGTACCGTTACAAGAAAAGAGAGTCTGAAAAGACGTTATATCAGCACTCTTCTTATCTGTACGGTATGGATGCTGGTAGAAGTCATTGTGCTGCTGGCCTTAGAGGCAGTTGGCACAGACAAATGCGTCATTGATGTTGCTGGAAGCTTCATATCCAAGATGTGTATGCTTCTGTTTTCAGTACTACTTGGCCGTTACGCAAAGAAAAAACAGTATACGGAAATCCCGCTGCGTTATTTCATCATAACCCTTTTGGTACCGGCAAGTAGCATTTACATGATGCACCATATCTTTCTTATGACGGCGCTATATGCAGAATATTCCTTTTTTTCGGTTGTTGCAGGCATACTTCTCCTGCTTATCAATTATGTGATCTTTACGGTATATGACCGGGTGGGACAAGCAGCGGAGCTTCAGTCCCGGAACCGGCTGTATGAACAGCAATTAGATTTATGCAGCCATCAGGCAGAAGAACGGGAAGGTTATTATCTGGAACTGCGTCGGATGCGGCATGACATGAAGAATCACTTATCGGGAATTCTTGGCATGGTAAATGCCGGACAGACAAAAGAAGCCGGTGATTACATACAGAAGATGCTGGATGACGGTATCGGAACCGACGCAGACGAAATCTCCCACACTGGAAACATCGTGGTGGATTCCCTTGTGAACCATAAGTATGCTCTTGCACAAAAGGACGGCATCCAGTTTGAGGCAAGGGTATTTATTCCGTCTGTACTACCGTTCCAGAGCGGACACCTTGCCATTATCTTTGGAAACCTGCTGGAAAATGCACTTGAGGCCTGTAGGAAACTGCCACAGGAGCAGAGATATATCATACTGGAAGCTACTTATATAAAAGAAATGCTCCAGATCTGCATAAAAAATAGTAGTTCGGAGAAATTAAAAAAAGACAACAGCGGACGATACCTTACCACAAAGGAGGATAACGGCTGGCATGGAATTGGTCTTGCCTCGGTAGAACAAGCACTGGCTGATTATGATGGGGAATTGTTCACTCAGTATAAAGATGAAGAATTTCAGGTATCTGCGGTGTTATATAGTAATTCCATAGAGAAAAACTGACCTGTATTTTCCTATTTTCTACAACTATTCGGTTTTTCTCTTTCTTTGTTTTATACTGTAAGATTATTAAAGGAGACCTCTTCTATGGAACATTTATCTATTGTATTAACTAACTACATCTTTAAAAAGGGGATTATTGATGAAAAAAATTACGAAATATACCAATATGGCTTTCAATGCTTTTTGGAAGTTTCTGCCAGCACAATTTGCAGTATTGTGATTGCCTTGTTGCTGCATATGTTTTCCGAATGCCTGTTTTTCTTCCTATTGTTTATTCCAATGCGTTCATTCAGTGGCGGCTTGCATTTAAAAACCTATTTTTCCTGTTTTATCGGCTCCTGCTTGATACTAACTACTACCCTGCTTATTGTGAAATACCTTACTATCCCGATTCCTATTTCCTTTATGCTGTACGTGTTTTGTGCCATTATAATTTTAATCATAGGACCCGTAGATCATCCAAACAGGGAAGTTGATTCACAGGAAAACCGTATTTTTATCCGAAGAACACATTTCACCTTATTATTCAGTTTTCTGCTTGCAGTTATTTTCGCCATAACTGGAAATACAAGATATTTGTTTCTTCAGGCAATTGTATTTGCTTTTATATGTATAACCTCTTTTATCGGACACATTGCTTATAAACAGTCTTAATTTTCCACCTGTAAAGCAATATGAATTTTATTCTGAAGGATTTGTATACTTTGTCTGTATTCTTCCTGAAGCAAATCCGGAATTTTATTGTCAAGATTACAAATATTTTCGAAATCTTGACAGCCTAACAGCTTTCTATTCTTATAAAACCATTGCCAGCGCCAATTACGCAGCAAACTGTCCGCCATTTCTTCCGGAGAATGAAAAACCTCATCAATTTTCATTGAGTTGTTCTGTGTACTATCTCTTTCATACAATCCGAGTACAGATACATAGCCCACTTGGTACATATAGGCAATATGATAATCCCTTGATTGCTCAAGTGTCTCTGAAAAAACAGCTATCAACTCCTCGTATTTGTCCATCTAATAATCTCTCCTCAATATCACACCATTGCATAAAGGTTATAATGGTCATTATTTATTTCTCATATTAAAACTTATCATAACACTTATTTCTTTCATTAACTATTACTACATCAAATAATGATAGAGTAAACTTACTGTCAGTTGGAGAGTCGCAGAATATCTCTGCTATGGACTTACCCAGATTGTTTTTTCATAGTCTACTTCTTCCGCTTAGTTTTGTCAAATGCCTCCCAAACGCTCCCGGATTGCCAGCTTTTTCCGGATGTCTATACTCTGGATGGTTGTGCATCGCTCCTTTTTATTTTCGAGTCCAATCCTGGGCTCGAAAGTTCGATGTCTTCACTCCGTTCCGGTCTGCGCAGATCTTCTATTCCTTTGCCGTTGCTATTTTATCAAGTAATTCTACAATTTCCTCTGTTGTATACTCTTTCTTTTCTCCCTGTGTGAAAAGCAAGCGTAACTCATACAGAGTTGCCATTTTGGTATCCTGACGTTCTTTTTCTGTCATTTGTTCCATCCTTTCCACCACCTTTCCATTTCTGTCCTGTATGTCTCTGGGAATACGACTATAGATCGCTAGTCAACGATTATGAGAATTTGTAAGAGAAATGTTGCTCTTATTGCTAAGATAGCATAACACAGCATTTTTATCAAAAAAAGACGACTGCAACCATGTGCAATCGTCTTCTTCGTTCTCTTTACTGTTCCAGTTTATCTGCATATTTGATACGGTAGATTCTCCGCAGGGAATCATTGATACGTTCCTCGGAGATGGTTCCGTTCTGGACAGCCTCCAGTACTCCGTTGTATGCGGTCTCGAAGTTCTCCGGCGCATAGATCATGTCGCAGCCGGCACGCAGTGCCAGTACTGCGGCCTCATCGGCACCATAGTAATTCGTGATTGCTGTCTGGTTCATGGCTCCGGATACGATCACACCGCGGAAATTCAGTTCATTTCGTAAAATATCCGTTACCACCGCACTCGAAAATGAACAAGGCGTATTATCTCCTGTCAGGGAAGGTGCTGCCATATTGCTGACGGTGATCATTTTGGTCTCACCGGAATCAATACAGCTCTGGAATACCGCAAATTCATTGGCTCTGAAATCTTCCGCACTTCTGTCCGTAGAAGCCATGCCATTCTTCGTGCTCTGGGTCGTACTGCCGATACCGGGAAAATGTCCGATGGCAGCTGTTACTTTCTGTTCCTGCAATCCTGTCTGCATGCCGGTCACAAAAGATGCTACCGTTGCCGCATCCGTGCCGTAGGAGCTGCTGCCTGCCGCATTGTCATCCACTACTTTCAGATCTGCCGCAGGGGCAAAATCAAGATTGAAACCAAGCTCTGCCAGGTAACTGCCCACTGTGGTTCCGGCAGTATAGGCGTTGTTGGCATCTCCGGATGCGCCGATGGTCTCCGGGGAATCCGTCTTCGTACCCAGACCTGCCGCTGCCACAGCGTCGGTTCCGGATCCTTCTCCGTCGATCGCAATAAACAGTGGATAGCTGGTATACAGCTTCGTATTGTCGATCATCTGCTTTAACTGGTCTGCCGACTGAATATTTTTCGCCGCATAGACGATACCGCCTACCGGATATTTGGATAACGCGTCCTTGGTTCCGTCTCCTGCCTGCACTGCCGCAGATACACCGGTGATGGATTCCGGCGTGGTAATAAACAGTCCTGCCACCTTGTCCTCCAGGGGCATGTTCTGAATGATGGCTTCGTCTATGATCTTATCCAGCTTCTGTTCATTTGTCAGTTCCGGTACGGTCTCGACCGGTTCCGTAGGTGCCGTGATGGTCTCCTCGGAAGCTATGATATCATCCAGCCTGTTCTGCTGTTCCTGCCGATCGTGGTTCATGCCGGTGATCTTGCTTACAGCAAAAGCAATTCCCGCTGCCAGCACCAGGATCATGATTCCTACGACTGTATATGCAATGATCTGGCTTCTCTGCCGTCTCTTATGTCTTTCTTCCCGTCTGTTCTGCTGACTTTCCTGTCTCTGTTCGTTTGTATCCATTTTCATAACTCCTCTATCTGTACTACTTTCCTATTGTACATGATATCGGTAGGTTTTTCCACTGGAAAAAAATATATTTTGCGAATGAGGATCTGAATAGTTGTTCAACCTGAATAGTTGCACAACAAGAGAGCGTACCGATCATTCTTTCAATCAGTACGCCCTCTCAGACTACAGGCTCCAATGGCTTGCCCTCTCTTTCTTAAATTTAATCTTCCATTTTGTCTTTTGTTCTCTTTCCACTTTTCTTTTGTACGTATGTACTGTAATGTGAGATAATTCTTATCTTCTGTTGTTCATTACTTTTTCTTCTGTGTACTTGATGTTCTCTATATAAATTGGTTCTCTTTGGTAGATCTATTCAGTTGTACATCATGGAAGACATGTGGTAGGACTTTACTTGTTAGGTGGACTATACCTCTCTTTCTATAGATTCTTTTGTACTTCTCTCCCAACCTTCTCTGTTGGGTTGTTCCGTTTCTCTTTTGTTAAGTTTAATATACTACAGGGATGTATATTTGTCAACACATTTCTTGAAATATTTTAGTTTATTTTCAATATTTTTATCGAATTGGTATATTTTTACAATTTTTGATATTTTTCGACATGTTTTCTGTCTTTTTAGAAAGAGAAAGGCAAGGGAAAAGGGCGCGCCGCTGCCTGGGGTACGTGTAACGAGCCATGCCTGCATCCGCCAAAAGCCCTGGCGGGCTTTCGGCGGATGACGGCTGTCGCCGTATAAAGTCAAAAAAAGAACCGGTTTGGTTAGCAAGCTACCAAACCGGTTCTTTCCTTGCCTTTGCATGGCTCGTTACACAGCAAACTGGCTGTTATACAAATTCGCGTAGAATCCGCCCTGTGCCAGGAGGGTTTCATGGTTGCCCTGTTCGATGATATTGCCGTCTTTCATTACCAGGATGACATCCGCACTTTGGATGGTGGAGAGGCGATGGGCTACGATAAAGCTGGTGCGGCCTTCCATCATTGTGGCAAAAGCATTCTGGATCTTGATCTCGGTACGGGTATCGATGGAGGATGTTGCCTCATCGAGGATCAGCATGGGAGGCAGGCACAGCATAACTCTGGTAATGCATAAGAGCTGTTTCTGTCCCTGGGACAGGCTGCCTCCGTCCTCGGTGATCACGGTGTCATACCCCTTGGGCAGGCGTTTAATGAAGCCGTGGGCATGGGAAGCCTTCGCCGCCCGGATGATCTCCTCTTCTGTGGCATCCGGCTTACCCATGCAGATATTGTCACGGATGGTGCCGGAACGCAGCCAGGTCTCCTGTAATACCATACCGTAATTGGTACGGAGGCTTCCTCTGGTGATGTCCCGGATATCGGTGCCGTCCACTTTAATAGAGCCGGAGTTCACATCATAGAATCGCATCAGCAGATTGATGACGGTGGTCTTACCGCATCCGGTAGGACCTACGATAGCAACTCTCTGACCGGGTTTTACCTGCAGGTTAAAGTTCTGGATCAGCTTCTTCTCCGGTACATACTGGAAATATACATCCTTCAGATCTACGTTGCCCTGAGCCTCTTCTAATACTCTTGCATCCGCGGCATCGGGCACCTGGGGTTCCTCGTCGATCAGTTCGAAGATACGTCCGGCACAGACAAAGGCATTCTGCAATTCCGTTACCACGCCGGAGATCTCATTGAAGGGCTTGGTGTACTGGTTCGCATAGCTTAAAAAGCAGGACAGACGACCTACGCTGATACCGCCTTTGATGGCTACGAGCGCACCGAACACACCAACACCGGCATATACCAGACTGTTAACAAAACGGGTCGCCGGGTTCGTAATGGAGGAGAAAAAGATAGCTTTCAGAGAGCATTTCTGCAATCTGCCGTTGATCTCTCCAAACTTGCTCTTCACCGCTTCTCCTCTGGAAAAGGTATTTACAATCTTCTGGTTGTCGATCATTTCCTCGATCAGGGAGGTCTGCTCGCCCCTGGTCTCGGACTGCTCCTTGAACATGGAGTAGGTCTTGGTTGCAATGAATTTTGCCACCAGGAAGGATACCGGAGTGATACATACTACTACCAGTGTGATGGGCACATTGGTCACCAGCATGAATCCCAACGTACACAGGATCGTCAGTGCACCGGTGAATAACTGGGTAAATCCCATCAGCAGACCGTCCGCGAAAGTATCCACGTCCGCAATGACACGGCTCACGATATCACCATAAGCATGGGCATCCAGATATTTTAAGGGCAGGATCTCCAGCTTCGCAAAAGCGTCCGTACGGATATCCCGGATCACATGGTAGGTAATATAGTTGTTACAGGTGTTCATGACCCACTGGCCGACTGCTGTGATGATCATTGCAATAGCAATTTTTTTCATAATGGCAAAAATACCCAGCATATCTACCTGTCCCTTGCCGATGATCAGATCCACCGCATTACCGGTGAGGATAGGGATATATAAGGTCAGTAATACAGTCAGGCCTGCTAACAACAGGGAGAGTACCAGTGCCGGTGTATATTTCCGGATATATTTCAATACCCGCTTCATCGTCTCTTTGTTATTTTTCTTCTGCATTACCGAACACCTCCTCTCTGTTCAGGGTACTGGGAATAATAGATCTCCTGATATACGGTGCAATCCTTTAACAACTCATCATGGGTTCCCATACCAGCGATCTCTCCATCATCCAGAACGATGATCTTGTCCGCATGGCGGATCGTGGAGGCACGCTGGGATACGATAAAGGTTGTGGTCTTATCTTCCAAAGTACGGATTGCTGCACGGAGTTTTGCATCCGTTGCATAGTCCAGTGCGGAGGCACTGTCATCCAGGATCAGGATCTCGGGATTTCTGACCAAGGCTCTTGCGATCGTCAGACGCTGTCTCTGTCCACCGGAGAAGTTTTTACCGTTCTGTGCCACAGTTGCATCTAATTTTCCGGGCTTACCGTCTACCACTTCCGATGCCTGTGCCAGTTCCAGTGCTTTCCACATCTCCTCTTCGGTAGCATCCGGCTTGCCCCACTGGAGGTTGCTGCGGATCGTTCCCTTGAACAGAACTGCCTTCTGCGGTACGACACCGATGCGTCCACGCAATTCCTCATCACTCATGGTCCGGATATCTCTGCCTTCCAACAGGATCTCACCTTCTGTCGCCGGATAGAAACCGGGGATCAGATTCACCAGGGAGGTCTTACCGGAACCGGTACCTCCGATGATACCTACGGTATCGCCACGGTTTACGGTGAAGTTCATATCCTGCAAAGTAGGTGCTCCGGCTCCCTGATAAGTCAGGGATACATGTTTGAAGTCTAAGAAAGGTGCGCTCTTATCTACCTTATCCGCCAGTTTCTGATCCTGCGCTCCCACATATGCAACATCTGCGCCGATATCGAAAACGGAAGCTACACGTTCTGCACATGCCAACGCCTTGGTCATGGTCACGATCAGGTTTGCCAGCTTCACCAGCTCTACCAGGATCTGGTTCATGTAGTTGATGATCGCTACCACCTCACCCTGGCTTAAGTTACCGATATTGACCTGTACGGCACCGGTATAGATCAGAGCAATGATGGCTCCGTTTACAATGATATAAGTCACAGGATTCATGCAGGCGCTGATCTTGCCCACGAAGATCTGCATGGCCGACAATGCTTCGTTATTCTCCCGGAAGCGGTCCGATTCCTTTGCTTCCTGATGGAACGCACGGATGACACGGACACCGGTCAGGTTCTCTCTGGTAATGCCCAGCACCTGATCCAGCTTGGCCTGCACCTTTTTGTACATGGGGATCGTGGATAAAATAATACCGAATACCACAACGGACAATAATGGAATTGCCACCACGAAGATCAGTGCACATTTCACATCAATGGTAAATGCCATGATCATGGCACCGAATACGATGATCGGGGAACGTAAGAACAGACGTAAGGTCATATTGATGCCGGACTGCACCTGGTTCACATCACTGGTCATACGGGTGATCATGGTGGAAGTTCCCGCCTTATCAATATCCGTAAAGCTCAGATCCTCAATATGATCAAACAATGCCTGACGCAGCTGGGTAGAAAATCCCACTGCCGCCTTGGCTGCGAAAAACTGTGCCGTAATGGACGAAGCCAGTCCCACTACACCAAGGAGCAGCAGGAGCAGTCCCATTTTCCCGATATAACCCATGTTCCGGTTGGAAATACCATAGTCAATAATATTTGCCATTACCAGAGGAACCAACAGTTCAAAAAATGCTTCCAGCAGCTTGAACAACGGTGCCAGGATAGACTCTTTCTTATAATCCTTTAGGTACATCATTAATTGCTTCATAAAGTCCTCATTTCTATGCATTTTCTATGTTTTACTATTTCCCGTTTTCCTTGAATTTAACACTTCTGCTGTTCCGTAGCAGACCGCCAGCGAATACCCCGCTTCCAAAATCTGTTCCCGGAAGCAGATCTTCTTTTCCTTCCATCTGCGCTCGTCGGAAAAGTCTTCTCCCACGACGCTGCCGATCCCCTGTCCGGTATATTTGCCGTAGGCTTCTTTTCTGCTCCACAAGCGGTAGAACAGCTCGGTCCGTTTCTCCACGCCCGTCTCCTGCAGCAGTTTCCACTCTTCCTTTGCGAAAAAACGCTCTGCCGTACGATCTTTGAAGGGAACCCATTTTTGGATATCCACTCCCACTTCTCCGTCGCTGACCCCACAGACCACATAGTCTCCGGAATGGGACAGATTAAATTTCTTCGGAAAATTTACAATCTGCGGTTTGCCCTGTTCTCCATATTCATAGGAAAAAGAGAAGGGGGGCGTCTGCTCTCTGAGCATCCGCGCCTGCAGCACTGCAAGCAGTTCATCCTCTTCCAGGAACAGGATATCGGTATTCTCAATGCCTTCTGTCAGATCCATTGCTATCTTTTGCAACAGCATTCCGGCGCCGAGACTGGCTGCTTTCGCCCCGGTCCCCTTTAACCGTTCTGTCTTGTTCCGTCGCACCGGATCCACGCACTCCAATGCTTCCCGTAAGAAACTCTGTCTCGTCTCTTCCTCACAGGAATGCAGATGCAATACATAAATTCCTACAGCCATGTCCTTCTCCCGGCAGATCGCCATATCCATCCAACACAAAGGCTGTCGCATGAAAATTCCTGCGACAGCCTTATGATTATTCTTCCGGCTTTGCGGTGATCGCCAGATGCAGTTCGTCTAACTGCTTCTGTTCTACCGTACCCGGTGCTCCCATCATAATATCCATTGCGTTCTTGTTCATCGGGAAAGGAATGATCTCACGGATACTTTCCTCACCACAGATCAGCATGATCATACGGTCTACGCCGGGAGCGATTCCTGCATGAGGGGGTGCTCCGTAGCAGAATGCATTGTACATGGCAGGGAACTTAGCCTTCACATCGGCTTCACCTAAGCCCACCAGTTCGAATGCCTTGATCATGATCTCCGGATCATGGTTTCTCACCGCACCGGAGGACAGCTCTACACCGTTGCAGACCAGATCGTACTGGTATGCCAGGATCTCTAAGGGATCCTGATTGTTCAGCGCGTCCATACCACCCTGGGGCATGGAGAACGGGTTATGACAGAATTCCAGCTCTCCGGACTCCTCGCCGATCTCATACATCGGGAAATCCACGATCCAGCAGAACTCATAGCAATCCTTCTTCATATGTTTCTCGCTGGCTGCACCCAACAGCTTTCTGTAGACACCTGCTGTCTTCTGTGCTTCCAGCTTCTTGCCTGCGGCAAGACCGACAAAGTCACCGTTCTTAAGACCTAATGCCTTGATGACTTCTTCCTTGCGGTCCTGTAAGAACTTGGAGATACCGCCTACGAACTCTCCGTTCTCATCTACGCGGAACCAGAAGCCCTTACGTGCAGTCTGTACCTCTACCTCTGCACAGATCGCGTCGATCTGCTTACGGGTAGCGGTGAAATCATCTACTACGATAGCCTTTACCGTCTGACCTTCAAAAGCAGCAAAGCCGCAGCCCTGCATTACTTCCGTAGCATCGGTCAGTACCAGATTGATACGCAGATCCGGCTTATCGGAACCGTACTTGTCCATAGCCTCCAGATAGGGGATGCGTACGAAAGGCGCCTTGGAAGCTTCTTTATAAATGCCGTACTTTTCAAATACGGGAGGAAGTACCTGCTCTACGATGGAGAATACATCTTCCTGGGAAGCGAATGCCATCTCCATATCCAGCTGATAGAATTCTCCGGGAGAACGGTCTGCTCTCGCATCCTCATCACGGAAGCAGGGAGCGATCTGGAAATAACGGTCAAAACCGGATGCCATCAGGATCTGCTTGAACTGCTGGGGTGCCTGGGGCAGCGCATAGAACTTGCCGGGATGATTTCTGGCGGGAACCAGATAATCTCTCGCACCTTCCGGAGAGGAACAGGTCAGAATAGGAGTCGTGATCTCCATGAAGTTCAAAGCATACATTCTCTGACGCAGTTCTGCCACGATCTGGCTTCTCATCACGATATTTTTCTTCATGTTCGGATTTCTCAGATCCAGGTAACGGTATTTCAGACGTGCATTCTCGTCTGCATCCTTGGACTGATTGATCTCGAAAGGAAGTGCATTGTAAATACACTTTCCCAGAATCTCGATCTTATCGGGTACTACCTCGATCTCACCGGTAGGCAGATTAGCATTTTTGCTGGAACGCTCTCTTACCACACCTTCCACGGAGATGGTGGATTCCTTGTTGATGCCATCCATGACATTCATCATTTCCTCGGTCTCTACTACCAGCTGGGTGGTTCCGTAGAAATCACGCAGAATGACAAAACCGAGATTTTTGCTGACTTTTCTCATGTTCTCGAACCAGCCGACCAGTGTGACTCTCTCACCGACGTTACCGATCCGAAGTTCATTACAGTTATGTGTTCTGGACTGAATCATTGCTTTTGCTCCTTCGTCTGTTGCTTTTATCTCTTTAATTCTTCCTTATAGAATTCCACGAATTCTTCGTAGCCTTCCTTATTCAGCTGTTCCTTCTGGAATTTCTTGTTCTTGTTCATGCGGGCTACCAGTACCTGGGTACCGTCCTTACGGGCTTCCTGCGCCTGTGCGATTACTTCACACAGTCTTTCGCCGCTGACACCCTTCTCAATCAGGTATGCTACCTGCTTCGGTCTCGTGGGCACCTTGAAGCCTCTCTCCATGAGCAGCATGATGATACGTTCGAAGCCGATGGAGAATCCGCAGGCGGGCACATCATTGCCGGTGAATTTACCGACCATCTTGTCGTAACGTCCGCCGCCACCGCAGCTGCCGCCGAATTCCGGCATGGCGATCTCAAAAATGGTTCCGGTATAATACGACATTCCTCTTACCAGCGTAGCGTCGAACACGATCTCGAAATCAGAAGCCTTCGTCGCTCTGACGCTGTCCATGATCTCTCTGAGGCTCTGGGCGATCTCGGGCTCTAAGACTCCTTCCAGCGTATCTGCCAGATAAGCCACACCGTCCTCGGCACTTTCCAGTCCCTTGAACAGTTCCAGATACTTGTCTACGCATGCCTTATCAAAACCGTTCTCCAAAAGCTCTGCTTCCACGCCTTCCAGACCAATCTTGTCCATTTTGTCCAGAGTAATAAATACGCTGTCATAGGACTCTTCGGGGAATCCGCTGTAAGCAGCCATTGCCTTCAGAATACGGCGTTCATTGATACGGATCTGGAAATTTTTAAATCCAAGCTTGCCCAGTGTGGTGGTGGTCGCCAGGATCAGTTCGATCTCTGCTAAGTTAGACGGCTCACCGAGGATATCGATATCACACTGCATGAACTGACGGTATCTTCCTCTCTGGGGTCTGTCCGCTCTCCATACATTGCCCATCTGCAATGCCTTGAAAGGAGAGGGCAGGGATGCCGCGTTGTTGGAATAATAACGTACCAGAGGCACCGTCAGGTCATAACGCAGACCACTGTCCACTACCTCTTCCTCTGTGGTTGCGGCTGCCACGTTCAGCTTCTCGCCGCGCTTTAAGATCTTGAAGATCAGCTTCTCATTGTCGCCGCCCTGCTTACTGCTTAAGTTTGCAATATTTTCCACGCAGGGAGTCTCAATGGAAGTAAAACCGAATTTGCCGTAGGTGTCCTTGATGACGCTGATCACGTAATCTCGGATCTGCATCTCCTCCGGCAGAATATCTTTCATGCCCGTTGTGGGCTTCTTGCTAAGTGCCATGGTCTTCTACCCTTCCGCTCTTATGATGAATTGCTCAATATCTTATATATGATACTTTTTTTCCGTTTCGCTGTCAACCCTCACGGTTCCAGCTTTTACTGGAAACAGGTTCCCCGGAGCATCATAGAAATTCCCACTTTTATAACACCCGCCAGTACCATGACCCAGACCGGATTCATTTTCGTCTTCCGCAGCAACAGCACACAGATTCCGAAGATCACCACCATGCTCCATTCCGTCCCTGTCAGAGACATACTCTCCCCACTTCCCCAGAATGCATTTTTGAGGATCAGTATTCCTGCCGATGCGATCATTGCCACCACTGCAGGCCGCAGAGATTTCAGCACTCCCTGCATCAGATCCAGGTTACGATACTTCAGGTATAGTCTTGCCAGGATCGTCACAATAATGCAGGACGGCAGAATACACCCGACCGTTGCCACCACAGCTCCGGGGATCCCGGCAATCTTCAGTCCCACGAAAGTAGCGGAATTCACTGCAATGGGCCCCGGTGTCATCTGTGATATTGTGATCAGATCTGTGAATTCCGACATGGTCAGCCACCCATGGAGTGTTACCACCTGCCCCTGGATCAGCGGCATTGCGGCATAACCGCCGCCGAAGCTGAACAGTCCTATTTGCAGAAAGCTGAAAAATAATTGCAGAAAGATCATTTCCCGGCCCTCCTTTTTGCAAGAAGTGTCCGGGTCACACCCAGCAGTCCGCAGACGATCACGATATAGATCACATTGATCTCCAGAATACATGCTGCCAGGAAAGCTCCCAGCATAATGACAAGTGACATGGGATCTTTTTCTTTTACGATCGGGGCTCCCATATCATAGGTCACGGAGGCAATTACCGCTCCCACTCCTGCCTGCATACCCGACAGCATCTGCGCCACAAAGAAGTTACTGCGGAATGCATTGTAGCAGATGGAGATCACAGAAATGATAACAAAAGGGGGCAGGATCGTTCCCAGGATCGCCACCAGTGTCCCCGGGATCCCGGCCAGCTTGTACCCCACCACGATAGCTCCGTTGACTGCGATCGCACCGGGCGAGGACTGGGCGATAGCCACCAGATCCAGCATTTCATCTTCTCCGATCCAGCGGTATTCATCCACGAATTTTTTCTTCATCAGGGTGACGATCACATAACCGCCGCCAAAGGTGAATGCACTTAGATATAATGTGGACAGGAATAATTTCCATAATCTCAGTCTGAAATTTGGGGTATCTTTTTCCGACATATCTTGTCTCCTGTTCATTAACATGTAAAAGTCCTCCGAAGTTCTTCGGAAGACCCTTTGTATTCTTTATTTACTCTGCATGATGTTCCACCTGTTCAAAGGTGAATACATTCAAAAACTGTTTTGCTCTCTCTGTCTTCGGATGCTCGAAAAACTCTTCCGGAGCAGCTTCCTCCACGATCTTTCCCTGATCAATGAAAATAACTTTATCCGCCACTGCTTTGGCAAACTGCATCTCATGGGTGACGATGAGCATGGTCTTACCCTGCTTTGCCAGATCCAGCATAACATCCAGCACCTCTCGTACCATCTCCGGATCCAGTGCTGCCGTTACTTCATCGAATAAGAGAATCTCCGGATGCATACAGAGTGCTCTTACAATGGCTACTCTCTGCTTCTGTCCACCGGACAGCTGTCTGGGATAGCTCTTCGCCTTATCAGCCAGACCTACACGCGCTAACAACTCCATAGCTTCTTTTCGCACTTCTGCCTTATCACGCTTCTGTACTTTCACAGGTGCCAGCGTAATATTGTCGATCACCGTCAGATGCGGGAACAGTTCATAGCTCTGGAATACCATGCCGATCTTCTGCCGCAGGGTGGTGATATTTTTGCTGCCCTTGCGGATATCCATACCCTGTAGCTTTATCGTACCGCCCTGAATGGGCTCCAGTGCATTAATGCATCGAAGCAGGGTACTCTTACCGCAGCCACTGGGACCTACCACTACCAGTACGTCTCCTTTTTTCACTTCCAGATGAATTCCATCGAGAATCTTCTGCCCTTCGTATTCTTTTGTCAGGTTCTCTATTTTCAACAATGTCTCTGCCATGTCTTCACTCCATTCTTATTCCAACCCTGATCCATCTTTAATTCCATTTCTTTTCCAGAACCCTCGCCAGTACACTGAAGGGCCAGCAGGCAAAGAAATACAGAACGAATACTACAAGGAATACTCCAAAAGCAGCATTGGGACTGCTCATACGATTCGCCTCAATGATCTGCTGCGCTACTTTTAACATCTCCACTACGCCGATCATCAGTACCAGACTGGTAGTCTTGATCATACGGGTGATCAGGTTGATGGACAATGGGATCAGTCGCCGCACAGTCTGGGGAATGATGATGTACAGATATGTCTGTATCTTACTAAGTCCCAGCGCCTCACTGCTTTCATACTGATGCTTCGGAATACTGATCAGGGCTCCGCGCACCAGATCGCCCATCTCTGCGGTGCCCCACAGAACGAAGACAATAACGGATGCCACCTCTCCGGACAGGTTCCAGCCCAGTGCTCTGGTAGATCCAAAATATACGATAAACAAAAGCACCAGCTGCGGCATGATACGGATAAATTCCAGATAGACACGGAAGACAGCCTTCACAAAGCGGTTCTTTACCGTCATCAGTGCCCCCACCAGGATACCAAGAGGCATACTGATCAGAATGGATACGATACTGATCTTCATGGCTACCCACAAACCCTGCAGCAGTCGGAGCATGTTCGTGCCTTTGAATAATACATCAATCCCCAAATCCGGCATAACGCATCCTCCTCTCCACCAGAGATCCCACGATCGATACCGGCAGCAGGATCAGCAGATAAAATACTACCAGGAGGAACAGACTCTCCGTGGTCTTATAATAGAGACCGATCAGGTCTTTGGCGGTGAACATCAGGTCCATCAGACTGATGGCGCTGAACACACTGGTCTCTTTTAACAGGAAAATGATATTTGCCACAAATGCGGGAATACTGGTGGACATTGCCTGGGGCAGGATCACATATCCCAACACCTGTCGGGAATTCATTCCCAGACTGATGGCACTTTCACTCTGAATGGGTTCTACGGATTCCAGACCGCTGCGGAAGCTTTCTGCCATATAGCTGCCGCCTAAAAATGCCAGACCGACTACACCGCACAGCTCCGCCGACATCCGGATCCCGATCTTCGGGAAGCCGTAATAGATAAAAAACAGCTGCACCAGAAGCGGTGTGTTACGGCTCAGTTCCACGTAGACTGTCACGATCCACCGCAGCACCGGCACTTTATAGTATTGAACCGCTGCACAGATGAGCCCCACCAGAATCGCAAACAGGATGCCAACGATACCTATTTTCACGGTCAGAAGTGCTGCCTTTTCGTACATGGGCAGATATTTTTCAATAAATTCCCAGTTCATGTATCTATGTCCTTTCCGGTAAAGTTCAAAATAATCTTTTAGATTATATCAAATGTATTTCTCAGATGCAAGAAAAGACTGCGGCGGCAGCTTACGTGCCCCGCAGTCCCCTCTATATCATCTTATTCCCATCGTACCTTACTGTGCGTTTACTTTGCCGCCCTCTACTACCAGGCTGTCCTCATAGTCCAGACCATAGGTGTCTGCCAGAGTTGCTTCGTAATCTGCATGGAAAAAGTTCTCCTCACCCAAAGCTACGATCTCATCATTGATCCAGTCAAGCAGTGTGGTGTTGCCCTTGGAAACAGCGGGAGCAATGGTGTCTGCACTGCCCAGGGAAGGAATACCTACGGTATATCCTTCGTTCTGCAGAGCGAATGCGATAACTTCGGTGTTATCATTTGCCCATGCAACAGAAGTGCCGTTCTCGAAAGCTTCTTTTGCGGTTGCATAGGAATCAAACTTCTGTAAAGGAATATCCGGATAGTTTGCGATCAGATATGTTTCAGCGGTGGTGCCGGAGATTACAATGATGGAGTCATCTGCATTCCAGTTGTCTAAGGAAGTGATCACATTATCATCCTTGGATACCACACCAAGTGACACATTCATATAAGGAGAAGCGAAATCCACTTCCTCTGCTCTCTCGGGAGTTACGGTAAAGTTCGCGAGGATCACATCTACCTTACCGGTCTGTAAATACTCAATACGATTGGCTGCCTCCGTAGATACGAAATTCACATCTACCCCCAGGTCTTCGCCGAGTCTTCTTGCATAATACACATCATAGCCCTGATATTCACCGTTCTCATCCACATAGCCGAACGGGTTTTTATCGGAGAATACTCCGATGTTAATGGTTCCGCTCTCCTTGATCTCATCCAGTGTGCGGTATACTGCCTTGCCGTCTGCTGCCGCTGCGCTTCCTGCGTCTGCGGTTTTGCTGTCACTGCTGCCGCATGCGGTCAGTCCCAGTGCCAATACTCCTGTTAATGCCAGTGCCAAAACGCTCTTCCACTCAAACTTCTTCATAATCCTTTTCCTCCTCTTCGATGTCTCATTTAAGTATCGAATCAACTTATGGGTAGGATTATATCTCCTATTTCATACTATGTCAATAGGAAAACAGTAATTTGTTTTTACTTTTTGCAAAAAATAAAATCAATGCTATAATACTATTGTTACTTTTGATTGTAAACAGACCTTGTAACCGGAATTCCGTAAGAGATAATAAAGGAGAACAAAAGAATAATATATGAAAAAACCGATTTCACGTTTCTATCTGCTGTTGGTTCTCGTTCCGTTACTGTTACTGGCGAGCATGGGCGGCTATTACTTTCTGGAAGAAACTGCTGCAGGCAGCGATGTTGTTGTCGTTCCACAGACCCCTGCACCGCCTTCTGCCACACCGGTTCCCGTCCCTACTCCGGAGCCGACCCCCACTCCCTTCCCGGAGCATGACATTACGCTCATGGCTGTCGGGGACAACCTGATGCATCTGGGAGTCGTGGCCAGTGGAAAACAGGAGGACGGAACTTATGATTTCTCCATGCTGTTTCAGGGGATTTCACCCTTCTTAAACGCGGCAGACATCCGGATCATCAATCAGGAAACTGTCATGGGCGGCAATTCCCGGGGATTTTCCGGTTTTCCCTATTTTAATTCTCCTACCGAAGTTGGGGATGCGATTGCGGATGCCGGATTCAACGTGGTCCTGCAAGCATCCAATCATACCGCGGATCAGAAGCTGGACGGCCTGTTGTACTGTGCGGATTTCTGGAAAAACAAGCACCCGGAGGTACTGGTAACCGGTATTCACGAAGACGCTTCACAGGCAGATGACATTCCGTTACTTACCATCGATGATGTCACTTTCGCCATCTTAAATTATACCTACGGTGCCAATACCGAGACACTCCCCTTAGATCTGCTGGGGCATCTGAATCTTCTGTGTGCCGTAAATGAGAAAAACGGACAGATGGACTTCACCACGCTGAACCCGCAGGTCTTAGAGGATATCTCCCGGGCAAAAGAACTGGCAGACATCGTCATCGTCTGTCCTCACTGGGGGACTGAGTATTCCTCCAAAATCTCAAGCTATCAGGAAAAATGGGCACTGGAGATGACAGAAGCCGGTGCCGATGTCATTATCGGAACCCATCCCCATGTGGTAGAGCCTGTGGAATGGATCACCGCAGAAAACGGCAATGAGTCTCTGTGCTATTATTCGCTGGGCAATTATGTGTCCACCCAGAAAAATGCTCTCAGCATGTTAGAGGGTATGGCCTGGCTGACTTTTCACGTTGCAGAGGACGGTGTCTCCATCGAGCGGAAGACCACCGGTGTGATCCCGCTGGTCTGTCAGTACACCTCCGGACCGGTACGGTTTGAAAATGTCTATCTGCTGGAAGAATATACCGAAGAGCTGGCGGCCTCCCACGGCATCCGCAATTATGCCGGTGTGGTCCTTCATCTGGAAGACCTGCAAAAATGGAGCGACGAGATCCTCGGTGATTTCGTACTCACCAAAGATCAGGCGCTCCATAATTTCAAAACCGATTCTATTAATCAATAACGTTTCTCATACCGATGATGGGACTGTAGTCCACAGCACTGATAATGACACCTTTCCGTGAATTGGCGGAATGGATGATCTGTCCGTCACCGATATACAGTCCTACATGGGTACAGCTCTTCCCTCCATTGGAACTATAACATACAATATCTCCTGGCTGAAGTTCTTCAGAACTGATACTGCGTCCGGCACCGGAATACTGTCCTCCCGGTGTACGGCTGATAGAATAGCCGAACTCCGCATAGATAAAGCAGGTGAATCCGGAACAATCTGTACCTCCTGACAGACTGGAACCTCCGTGTACATACCGGTTGCCCAGATACTGCATGGCATAATCAATGATTCCCTGTCTGAGCTCCGCATTTGAGGTATAAGTTGTAGTGGGAAGTGTGATGTTCGTGATCACCTCCGGGGCATCCTGCTCGGCAGTCTGTTCTCTTGCCTGCAATGCCTTCTGCGCGGCAATTTCCGCCTGTTCCTCTTCTATTGTCTTCGCATAGATAAATTCTTCCGAGATCGTAACATATTCCGCAGAGACATAGCCTTCCTTGCTGTCGGTGTACTGTACCTTCAGCCAGTCTCCGTCATTCTCCAAAATTTTTACCTTTTCTCCATTGTCAATGTAACCAATTCTTTTTGCATCTGTGGCAGGATCCTGTCTCACATTCAGACGGTCTGCGATAACCACAGCATATCTGGTCACATAATTGTCTACAACCTCAGCTGCTGCATCTCCGTAAATGAAAAACTCTGCCTTAATATAGCCCTCCACATTACCAGAGATGATCCGGAACCAGTCCTGATCCTCTCCTGCCACATCCAGGATCTGTGCCACCGCTCCGTCATAGATTTTGCCCACTACAGCACTGTCTGTGTTCGGTTCTGTCCGGACATTGACGTAATTCGTCACATTGGCGATCGCTAACGATGCATACTCATCTGCGTTCGTATCCTCTACGGAAGCTTCGTCTACCGGAACATCCTCCGGATCCGACACCCCTTCCAGTGCTCTGGGATCTTCCGTCTCGCCACCCTGTACCGCCAGCAGATCCTCTATGGTAATCTGTCCGGTAGCCGGGATCGGCTCGACACCGATCTGATGTATTCCTGCCGCATGTACTTTCTGTACCGAGGTTTCACTCTGTATTTTCAGTTCTCCGTTTCCTGCTGCCACCACCATACTGACTCCGGTGAGAGCGACCGCCAGTGCCATGAACATTCTTTTTTTCATTATAATCCCTGTTACTTCCTACAATTACTGTTTTCTGATGACATTCTGTATAATAGCACATAAAGCAGCACCCGTCCACGAATATCTCCAAATATCTCAAACTACTTAAAATACTGCATCAACTCTTCCAGATCCGTGGATGCCTTTTTAATTGTTCCTGTATCGTCCGAAATTTTGTTAACTGCTTCTGCGATATCAGATACGTTTGCCGTTACTTCCTCGTTGCTGGCTGCATTCTCTTCACTGAGCGCAGAACCAGGCTTCTTAACATGTCGGATATTGCATCCTGAACTATGCTCTCCCGTTCTCCGGCAAAAGCCATTCCCAGAATCTCTCCGTCATCGGAACATACCGGCATATAATAGACATAATATTCTTCTCCCTGAATCTCTACTCCATCAGTTTCATAATCGTTACCGGCTCTGACCGTCTCCCATATCTGTGGATCAGCCTTGGTTCCTTCTGCCCTGTTCCCATCCTTGTCCACAATGGAAGTAATAAATCTCTCATCCTCCATGAAAAGCGTCTGTTCAATATGCTCATCCTGCAAAGAATCTATAAACTGATAACTGATATCATCCTTTTCCAGAATATCCTCACGGATATCCCATGTGAAATACTGCTCCACTGATGTAGCACATGCTTTCAGCCGCAGATAGGTACTGTCGACCAGTTCATCTTTCATTTTGCCCGATGCAGTCTGAAATTTTTAAAAATAAAGAATGCTTACGCCATGTAACATCGTGGTATTTCTCCAGTTCTCCGTTCCCAACGATCCGGTGTGCCAGATCAGTAGTCCGGTGTTTTCGGCATTTTCTCTTCTGCCTACTTCTGCCGTAAGCTCCACTCCCCGGGCATAGCCCCTTTCCTGCTGTACCACCGTAGGTTCCGTAACCGTCCATGCTTTTGCCGATAATATTCCGTTCTCATACCGCACCCAAATTCTGCATCCCGTTACAAAGCAGTTTGTCACGACCTCGCGGGAAATGCACTGCGCCTGTCCACGCACATACTGTATCAGATACATGGATACCGCATCGGAATGGGCCGCCGTACGGATGATCCGAAGTCCATAACCGTCCAGAGTGTCCGTGTCCGTCTTGATGCAGACATCCAGATACTGTCCGGCGCTGCCAAAACCCTGTCCGGCAGACTTTGCCGGATCGGCTTCCAACAAGACTTCCATATTCCGTTTGGTTTCCGTTCCCATCTCCGGTGCCGTGGTCGGCGTATAGCGGATCCTGGCCCCCTGCATTCCCTGATAGAGCCCTTCGCCCTTACTGCCGTCCCCTGTTGCACCGTAGTGCCAGGAGACCTGCGTCTTTTCCCGGTCCCACTTTTCAAAATCACAGGTATCCGCCGGACGCTTCGCATCAAAATTCCATACACCTTTTTCGTTTCCGGCATGGCTGTAAAGAGGAAGGTTATGAAAATCTGTCCAGATCCTGTCTGTTTCCACATCTTCCGGCGAAATAGCTTTTTCATAAAAGCACTGCACTGCTTCCCCGTATTCGCTGCGATTCGTTCTGGGTCTTATCTGTGCAAAAATATAATATCCCACATCATCTCCGGTGAGGGCATAAACTTTCTCCGGCTGATCCGGTTGGGAGATTGCCGTCACGATTTTGTCCTCTACCCGAATGTTTCTACTTCGATACCAGATAATATCCGAGCAGTCATTCTCCGCTTCCGTAAAATCATAAGACAGCCGCAGCATTTTGCCTTCAAGACAGATCACCGGATTGCCCGTAAGCCTTGGTGCCGCCACTTTCCGGGGATGAATTCTGACATACGCACCGGTCTGCAATCCCTCTTTGGTCTGCGCCGTGAGTACTACTTCCGTCTCATGGTCTATATTACTGTCTTTCAGTTGCAGCAGACAGCTCCCCTCCGACACACGCTGTATTTCTATGGAGTCTGCACTGTCTCCTTCTATTTTAAAATGTATCTCACACTTCCTCTCACGCCCATTAAAGGTCAGGCATTTTCCCTTTATATTTATGGAAGATCCGCCTGCTTGCAGTTCAAAAGCCTCTGACTCCAGCAGAAGCTGTGTAGGAATATCTGTTTTTCCGGCAAAGCGGATCACTTCTCCGTTCCCCAACGGGTCCCAGTCGTCTTTCCCGCCCAGAAGATTATAGACATTGTAGATCGTTTCTCCATCCTTACGGATATAGTAGGCCTCTGCCAGCATCTTTTCGTCAATGTCCACCGTATGGGAATCCGCAACCTCCGGAGGCGTAAACCGGCCTTCCGGATATGTCACATTCGCCTGATAGCACTTCAATGCTACGGAAGGATATTTCGTCCACAAGACCGCAACTTTGGTGTCCGGCAGACCTGCGAAGCTGCTGTCGATCAGTGTGATCTGTCCTCCGACTTTTGTAAAATACTGTGCGTGAGTCTCCCCATCCTGTGGATATTTACAATGAAATGTACAGTTTAAGAATACCGCTCCCGTACCGGAAGCCTGATAGATCGGCATTCCGCTGTAAAAATCAAACTCACAGTCCAGGTACACTGCATTTCCATTCAGAGCATCGTCCGTCTGTTCAAAATGACAATGTTCATACAGGCTTCTGCCCGCGCCACATACGGGATACAGGTTCAGACGACTGACAAACCGGCAATTCTTCGCATGGAACTTATCGGCATTCGTATCCGCCAGCTGTGCCTGTGTAATGGCTTCTGTCCTCTTTTTCACAGACTGCGCAGGATCCAATGCATAATCCAGATCCACGCAGCAATAATTCCCCAGAGTCAGGTTTTCCATCTCCAATTGTTCCCCGGAAAAATGGAACAGAGTATAATTCCCCTTCGCTCCATGGTCGTTCCCCCGGTTGGCGGCAATCACCACATCCTCCGGGTTCTCCGACAGCCCCACCAATTTCAGATTTGCGCAGTTTACCTTGCATCCGTAAGGGTAAAGATCCTTCGGATCCTCCCTTACGATCACCGCCTCCGACTGCGGATCCTCCAGCCAATAGATGCCGGGAGCAATGTAGACCGTCACCGGGTGTTCCACAGTTGCTGCGTTTAGTGCTCCATCCGACAGGACTTCTCTGATGTTATTGTAAGTGTATGGATTTTTCTGTACTTCCTCGTTCGCAAACCTGCTGTCCAGCAGGAGATGACAGGAATCGGGGTCAGGTTTTATCATAAATGTTTTCCCTTCCTCAGAATAAAATAAGTGACTGATTACTTTTTACTATAGTAAACGACCACTTATTTATCAAGAGATTAAGTTATTAATATCCTACCATAGAAGTAAAAATTATGGTGGGAAGTCATGAAGAATTGTATCATGCTATGGAAAAATGACGCTGTTGATCTTGCCATCAACAACCAGAGAAGAGCTTTTTCGGATGCGTATAATAATGAAGTGCCGGCAGAAAGTAAAATTTATATTGAACTTTCCTCCAAAAATCCACTCAGTAAATTAAGTTCCCTGGAAACCGAAGATTTAAAAAATAACCCCTGCATTCTTGTCATCAACCAGACCGGACAGCAGGATACCGCTTGCCTTTTTCACACTTCTAATAAACCACTGCTGCCAGAATGATATATACCAGAATCGACACCATACAGTACATAGAATTGGTTGTTGATACATAGGCACTGCCCTCTTCCTTTTTCAGAAAAGTCTGCATGCTGAAAGTGGCCGGCGCCGACATATAGGAAATGATGGCAAGATTCAACAGCATGTTATCTCCTATCCACAAATGCACTGCCCACAGCACTCCAATTGCCATAAGTGTCTGTAGCAGAACTCTCATCAGGATTGTCTTCAGGCATGGCCGGATCAGTTCCTTTGTCAGTTCCATGCTATATCCCACAACGATCAGAATGATTGCTGTCACGGATGTGGTAAGGATCCCTTCCACCGCCAGATATGCACCGCCAAAGGGACTGTCGATCAGGCAAATCACCACCTTGGACAGTCCTGCCAGGATTCCAAGCACACTTGCAATAAATGCCGGTGTGTGGAATGCACTCATACATAGTTTCTTTGCATTGATCTTCTCTCCGTTTTCCACCTGTCCCAGCATCCCCATATAGATGCTGAATCCAAACAAAAGTCCTGCAATATCCAGTACTGCGATCTGTGAGAGATTTTCCTGCCCGCACAGGCTGGTATACAAAGGATACGCCATGAGGCCACCCTCATATACACTGACCATAAACGGCAGGTACTTGCGGTATTCTCCGTTCATAAGCGGCTTCAACAGAAATCCTACTCCGAAAGATACCACCAGCATAACGAACATAATCCCCACCAGTTTCCAGGTCTCCACACTGTAATCCGCTGTGGCCAGTGCATGAAAGATTGCCACCGGAAGCATGATATTGGTTACCAGCAGTTTCATATTATCTATTCCACTTTTGGTAAGTAACTTTAATTTTCTGCATGCCATACCGAGAACCAGCATGACAAGTACCGGCAATATAATTTCTAATATTCTCATTTGTTATCCCTTTCCGAGGTATCCTATACTTTTTTATTTATTATACTTCGATTTTCCTATCCTGTATATTATGTATCCCGGAAGTTTTGTAGAAATGTTTTAGAATTGATGCAGAAATGTTAATGCCAGAATTCGGTCTCCATTTCAGATATGCAAAAAGGCACTGTATCTCAATTTTTTTGAAATACAATGCCTTTTTTACAACACAATCTTACCCAAAGAAATTATACTTGTTAGCCTCAAAAGCTTCCATATAGGTTGCCCCATTGGAACCATACCGGTTGGATGCGCTGACCACATTTTCGGAAGCATTCTTATTGATGTGCTCACCGAGAAATCCTATTTTGGAGGCGATGCCATTCTCTCCTCCCAGTACCTTCTGTAAGGTATCCGCATCCGCATTCCGGAATACTTTCTCGTCCACGATCAGGCTTCCGTCCTTTGCCTGACTGATTCCTATACTTTCCAGTGATTCTTTACTGCCCGCTGGAATGTTTTTTAACTGTTGCTGGTAAAATTCATTCATGATTCCGCCGGTGGTCTTAAGCTGCTTCATGGTAGCATTGTACGCTTCCACCATTTTGTTCACATCACTCAGGATGTCCGTGGTGTCTCCGCTCTCTTTTGCCTTGTCGTAGATGGAATCCTTATCGCTGCCTGCAAGCTTTGACGCAGATTGGCTCAACTTCTCCGACAGATCCTCCAGCTTTGCATAATTATTTTTCCTCAGAATGTCCGTGGCACCGGTACTTGTGGTGTTCATGCTCTTCCCGATGGTTCCCAGCAGGTTCTGGGATGACTTGTTATTGATAATGTCCAAGAGCGACGTTCTCTGAATGGGAATCCCGCTTTTTGCTGCGGAATTTGCCAGCATTTGGGTTGTGATCCTCATTTTGCGACCTCCTTTGATCTGCAATTTTTTCTCTCTGTCTTCTATATCGCCGCTTTTCTTTCACCCTTAATATGTCTTGTAACGAACCGATCTTTTCATGTAACGAAACATCAAAAAATCAGCAGGCCCATCACCCGCTGTTCAATAGTCATCCGAGATTCCCGTTTTGTAAACGAGTTTCACATTTTGAAAG
>ERZ1034984.278-NODE-278-length-58272-cov-7.716956_pt1 | contig 58272 bp, 45 predicted proteins | sample MGYA00520589_ERZ1034984 | MGnify/ENA primary metagenome ERZ1034984 (study PRJEB33766, sample SAMN09781790) | gut metagenome | biome: gut microbiome | host: Homo sapiens | place: Madagascar | study: EMG produced TPA metagenomics assembly of the PRJNA485056 data set...
CGTCTCCTATCTTGGGGCGGGGTTAAACGCGCTGGTTTTTTACCAAACACGTTCCTCTTGACCTCGCGCGGCACGGTCGAGGCCGAGACCCCGAGCCTGCGCGCCGCCTCCGACAGGGAGTCGCGGGCCTTGATCCTGTCCTCGATGAAAATCCCGTCTTCCAAAGCGAGCTGTCTGTTCTTTCCCTTGGGCATGCCTCACCACCTCCCGGCGCACGCCCGCGTGGGTCGGAAGGTGAGACGATTCTAGCGGCCGCGGGCACCTCCCCGCATCCCTGTGGAACCTCCTTGTTGCAGGACTAAACGCAACGGTCTTGCGATTCAGAATTCAAATGGCAGCGGTAACAAACATGCCCGCATGCCCGCAGGTCAATCGAAAAACCAAACGTGATTGGGGAGGAATCGAGTGTCGACGGCGCGTCCACAAACACCCTCGAATCTCTAGCATACCCTTCGGCCCGATGCCAGTTCCTGGGTAGCAACACGCCAAATCCACGCTCAAGGGAATCTGCTTGGTTCTTCATCACGGCAGACGCAGTCTGCAAAACAATTAGTCCAATCGCAAGGCACCCCGCCCAGGCAGCCAATCAATCGTTATATTTACAACATTAAGCCGACCTGTTTACTCTCAAGAAGCTACATCAGTCATATGTTCCTTGTCATGCGGGCAATCTGGAGGCCCACACGACAAGGGAGAGCAATATGGGTAACATCTTGAACAGGTTTGCTGACAAGTCCTTTGACAGGCGGCGATTTATAAAGGCCGCAGGCCTTTTAGGCACCGCAGCGGCTGTCGGAATCTCAGGCGCCGGCAACTCGCTTAAAGTCGCTGGGGCCAACGCACCCACGCCAGAAGATCTGGAGAAGGGCGAGTGGCGCACCTTTAACTGCACCACGCCTACGTGCGCCTACCGCTGCCACAATCAGGCCTACGTCGTCGACGGGACAATCGTGCGACAGGGAACGGGCGGCACTCACGAAGACAGCCCCGACTTCCCCCAGATGCGCCCTTGCGTCAAGGGTATGAGCACGCGCAGGTTCGTGACTGGCCCTGACCGCCTGAAGTACCCCATGAAGCGTAAGCACTGGAACCCCGGAGGACAGGATTACGCTCCGGAGTTGCGTGGGGCGGACGAGTGGGAGCGAATCAGCTGGGACGAGGCAATCGACCTGATTGCCGGCGAACTTACGCGCATCCGAGAAACCTACGGCAACAGGAGCTTCCTTGCACTCGGCGAGCTTGAGACCAAGCTGGCTCCTGGCCTCATCGGCTCACCCATCCTAAATGCCCTCGAAGGTTGCCTCACCACCTGGGGCCAGGCATCCCAAGGCGGCTTCCCCGTCGTCGCGAAGGGTATGCGCGGCTCCTGGTCGGCCGGCGGCGCAGACTCGCAGGACCGCATGGCAATCCGCCATTCCAAACTCATCGTGTTCTGGGGCACCAACCCCGCCTGGTCGGCATCGGGAGGAAACATGTACCACTTCCTGAATGCTAAAAAGGCCGGCGCAAAGATCGTCTTCGTCGACCCCTACTTCCACCAGAGCGCCCAGGCCATCGCCGACGAGTGGATTCCCGTCAAACCCGGTACCGACGGAGCCCTTCTCGAGGCCCTTGCCTACGTTATGATTGACGAGAACCTGCAAGACCAGGAGTTCCTGGACACCTACTGCCTCGGTTTCGACGCCGACCACATGCCCGAAGACGCGCGCGATCAGGAGAACTTCAGGGATTACATCCTCGGCGCCTACGACGGCATCCCTAAGACCCCCGAGTGGGCGAGTGCGATCTGTGGCACCCCCGTTGAAACGATTAGGAACTTTGCTCGTGAAATCGCCACCACGAAGCCCATGGCATGGAAGTCCTCCGGCGCGCCCGCCCGCACCTATTACGGCAACCGTTACGCCCAGCTGTTCTTCACCGTGGGATGGATGACAGGCAACGTTGGCATTCTTGGCTCAGAAATCTCGGCCGGCGCATCTACGCCCAACTCCCAGCTCGGGACCAAGGGCAACGTGAACATGGTCGCCTTCAGTAAATCTGGATATTCATACCCCCAAAACCCCATTTGCACCGAGCCCCGAGCCGGGAGCAACATCCAGAACTACAAGCACGACCCCGCCAACGAGTATGGCATCCCGTTCGCCCAGACCTTCAAGGCCATTGTCGACGGCGAATACGCGGTCCCCGGGCCTAGCGGAGAAACAAAGCCGCTCGACATCCGCTGCATCGTGCGAGACACCATGCACCAGCCCGCAAACCAGCAGTCCGGCGGCGATTACGTCCAACGGGCGTTCCGCAAAGAAACAGTCGAGTTCGTGCTGGTGCAGGACAAGTTCCTCGTTCCAGACGCCCAATACGCTGATATCGTGCTTCCCGTGACGACGACTCTCGAGGAAAAGCTGAGCGCTTGCGCCTTCCAGGCCCCCGCCGAGCTCGCGCTTCTCGGCCGCCAGATCATCGAGCCCTACTACGAGGCCAAGAGCGACCCTGAAATCTTCTTCATGCTGTGCGACAAGCTGGGTCTCGACGAGGAGACCGTGCCCCGCATGACCGTGCTCCAGGCAGAGTTCAACAAGATCCTCGGCGCCACCATCGCCGCCGAGGACGGCTCCCGCAAGCCTCTGGTCAACGTCAGCCAGGAGGTCCTGGACGAGTGGGGCGTCACCGGCGAGCCCGTCGAGGGCGGCATCGTCGACTTCGACGAGTTCCTGGCCAACGGCGGCTACCAGCTGCCCCGCCAGGACGGCGACCACTTCATGAACATCTTTGACAAGGCGTTCAGGGACGACCCCGAGGCAAACCCCGTGCCCACCAAGTCCGGCAAGTACGAGATCTACTGCCAGTCCCTCAAGGACAACTACGACGCCAACTGCTTCAACGACATCGACGCGCTGCCCAAGTACAAGCCCATGCCCGAGGGCGCCGAGCAGGCCGCAACCGAGGACGAGTACAAGTACCAGCTGCTCACCATCCACATCATGCGCCACTCCCACAGCTCCTTCGGCAACGTGAAGCAGCTGGACGAGATCTTTGCCAACGATCTGCTCATGAACCCCGCCGACGCCGCCGCGGCCGGCTTCAAGAAGGGCGACTGGGTCCAGGCCAGCACCATGAACGGCGGCACCATCGTCCGTCGCGTCAACGTCGCCCCCACCCTCATGCCCGGCGTCGTGCTTCTGGGCCAGGGCAACTGGCGCTCCATCAACCAGCAGACCGGCATCGACGAGGGCGCCAACGCCAACACCCTCTGCAAGTCCGAGCTGCTCGGCGACGGCTACCAGTGCTACAACTCCAATCTGCTGAAGATCGAGGCATACACCGGTCCCGAGGTCACTCCCGACTACCTGCGTGCCCCCGTCACCCCTGGTCTCTAAGAGGAGGACTAAACCATGGCACAGCTCGGCTTTTACCACAACGCTGACAACTGCATCGGCTGCAAGGCCTGCATGGTCGCCTGCAAGGACAAGAACAACCTGCCCCTGGGCGAGAAGATGAGGAAGGTCTACGACCAGGCCGCCTGCGAGTGGGTCGTCGACGAGAACGGCGGCTACAACCCCACCAACTTCTTCGCCTACAGCGTGAGCGTGGCGTGCAACCACTGCTCCAACCCCGCCTGCCTGCCCGCCTGCCCCGTGGGCGCCATTCACAAGCGCGAGGAGGACGGCATCGTCTACCGCGAAGAGGAGCAGTGCATCGGTTGCGGCTCCTGCGCCCGCGCCTGCCCCTACGAGGCCCCCTATGTGAGCCTCGAGTCCGGCACCTCCCGCAAGTGCGACTTCTGCATGGACCTGATCGACAAGGGCGAGACCCCCTACTGCGTGGCCGCCTGCCCCATGCGCTGCCTGGAGTACGGCGACATCGAGGAGCTGCGCGCCGAGCACGGCGACCTGTGCGCCATCGCCCCCATCCCCGCCGAGACCGGCACCGAGCCCAACATCGTGTTCACGCCCAACCGCCTGAACGCCGACGGCACCATCGAGGGCATTACCCTGAACGAGCCCCAGGAAGTCGTTTCCCAGACCGTGTAGCCTGAGAAATCCTAGGATATGAGACGGGCGCCTGGGTCCCCGCGCGAGCAAGCCCAGGCGCCCGATCGGGTCGAAGCCGTAATCCGACGTACGCGGCTTCGACCCGATCGGGCGGTAATTCAAAAACGTACTCGGAGAAAGGCTTTTTTTCATGGCATACGACGAGACGATCAGGCTGGCTCTCACCGGCAGGGCTGCCGTATATAAGACTCTGCAGGCGGCTTTGGCCAACGAGCCTGACGCCCTGGTCCTGGGCCTTCTGGCCGGCGTCGACCTGGTGGACGTGCTGGGCGCGTTCGGTCTCGATGAGACCGAGGCCCTGGACGTCAAGGTGCGCGCGGGGGAGGTCCTCGCCGGCGGCCAGGATGCGATGGATGCCCTGGAAGGCACCTACAACAGGCTTTTTGTCGGCCCAACCGTCCTCGAGGCAGGCCCCTGGGAGTCGCTCTACAAGACTACCGAAAACGTGCTCTTCTGCGAGACCACGCTCGAGGTGCGCAAGGCCTACGTGGCCCAGGGCTTCATCCCCAACAACTACCCCCATGTGTCCGACGACCACGTGGCGCTCGAGCTGGATTTCATGCGTCTGCTGGCCGAGCAGGCCCTGGATGCCTGCGAGGCGGGCGATGACGAGACCGCGAAGGCAAAGCTGCGGGCCCAGGCCGACTTTTTGGCCGACCACCTGAACGTGTGGCTGCCCAAGTTTGCCAAGAAGGCAACCGCCGCCGAGCACGGTGCCTTCTACGGTCCGGTCGCCGCCGTCGCGCGCGACTGGGCTCGCTTCGACGCCGAGCTGGTGGGCGAGCTTCTCGCCGCGCTGTAACTTGCGGCGGATATTTCCCGAAGCCGCGTGCCGCCAGTCTAACCAAGAAGAACGCAGGGCTGTCCCCACTCGGGGGCAGCCCTGCGTCAATTGGGTTGCGAACCGGTTGATTAGGCCAGGTCGGCGGCTACGGTTTTGCCGGCGATGAGGCCGTAGGCAAAGGCCTGGGTCAGGCCGATCATGTAGTTGGCGCCGTCGCGGTTCTCGAGGGCGCCGGTCACGTCGCCGGCGGCATAGAGGCCCTCGATGACGGAGCCGTCCTCGCGCTGGACGCGGCCGTCGAGGTCAATCATGACGCCGCCCTGGGCGATGTAGGGCGTGGGGATGAGCTTGCAGGCGTGCATCTTGCCAGCGGTGTTGAGGGGCTTGAGCGCGGCGTTGCCGAACGCGTCCTCGGTGCCGTTCAGGGCGCAGTCGTTCACGGCGTCGAGGGCGGCCACCAGGCCGGGGAGGTTGGCCTTCTCGGCCAGGTCGGCGTAGTTGTCGCCCGAGATGATGTCGCCGGTCTGCTTCAGGAAGGTGTAGTCCACGCCGAAGCTGTTGCCGTTGGGATACAGGCCGTAACTGGCGGCGTCGTCAAAGATCCAGTAAAAGTCGGTGGTGGGCTCTTCCTTGAAGCTGCGCAGGGCGACGATGTAGGAGAGGGACTCGTTGACGAAGCGGTCGCCGTTGCCGTTCACCACGATGCCGGGCACGGCGTAGTGGAAGTAGGAAATCTCGGCCAGGGAGACGCCTGCGTGGTAGTGGCTGGTGACGCCCATGTCCATGCAGCACCAGGCTGCGCCGGCGTCCTTGGCCAGGAACATGCCCGAACCGTCTGCCCAGAAGGGGCCGGTACGGGGGAACTTCATGTCGTCGGGCTGGTACTCGGCGTACAGCTCGTTGTTCATGATGTAACCGCCGGTGGTCAGGATGACGGCGTCGGCCTTGACCTGGTACTCGGTGCCGTCGGCGCCCTGGGCGACGAAACCGACGACCTTGTCGCCGTCCATGGTAAGTTCGGTGACGGGGGCCTCGGTGATGATCTCGACACCGTAGTTGGTGCGGATGAAGTTGTCCACGATCATCATGGAGTACTTGCCGCCGATCTGGAAGTCGCCGGGCGAGAACACGGGCACGTGGGTCTTACCGATGGGGCAGAAGCCGACGCCGATTTCGACGAGCCTGTTCACGGCCTCGCGGGAGGAGTTCAGAATGTTCTTGATGAAGGGCATGTCGGGGTTGTAGTAGGGGCAGTCGGGCATGAGCAGGTGGTCGGTGTAGTAGTCCAGACGGGCCTGCATGCTGGCGTGGGAGGCCATGATCTTATCGGTGCCCCAGTACTTCTGGATGTCGGTCTCCTGGGTGTAAATGCCGCCGCCGGTGATGGGGGTGGTGCCGCCGGTGTAGCCCATGCGCTCGCAGATGAGGACAGTCTTGCCCTGTTCGGCGGCAGCCCACGCGGCCATGAGGCCGGCGGGGCCGGCGCCGGCGATGGCGACGTCGACGGTCTTCTCGACAACGGTCTTCTCGGGCTCGGGGGCGACGTAGCCGGTGAAGGCCTCGGGGTCGCCGCCAGCCTCGACGATGGCCTTCTCGACGGCGGAGACGATGGCGCGGGAGGTGATGGTGGAGCCGGTCACGGTGTCGACGTCGAGGCACTGGCTCTCGACGATGCGGCCAGGCATGGTCTGGCAGGCGTACTCGCCGATGTTGCGGCTCTCGTTGTGGTTGAGGACCTTGACGCCGGCGATGGCGCCGTCGGCGATGGTGGTGAGCACGTCGACGGCGCCATGCATGCTCATGCCCTGGGTGATGTACTGGCCGTCGGCGACGGCGGTCTCGGCGACGGCGGTTGCCACGCCGGAGAGCGCGGCGGCGCCGGCGACGGCGGCGGTGGCACCGATGAAGGTGCGGCGGTCGATCTTGGTCTCGCTCATGCGAATCCCCTTCTCTATCTTTGCGGGTCAGGTCCGGCCCAGAGGGCGAGCACGTTGCCCCCCTGGGCCGGTTGAACGGCTTGGATAGTAGGGTGCCTGGGGACGCGCGGCGGCGGCGCGATGCGGTAAGTGTTGACGACGGGACCCAAAACAGTGGATGAAAAATGGATGAGAGACCCTGTCGTGCCAGCTAGATGGCTATGAGAGCGATCTAAGCAAAACAACGAGCTCCTCGCGGCTGTGGGTTTCGGTCTTGCGGTAGAGATTGCGCAGGTGCGTTCTCATTGTCGTGGTCGCGATGACGAGCTCGTCCTGAATGGCTTGGTTGTCGAAGCCCTGTACGAGCATCCTGGCGACGGCGCGCTCTCGGTCGGAGAGACCGTAGCGGGCGGTGGCCACATCGACGCATTTCTCGCATGCCGCGGGATCGGTGGGGTCGAAGGGCGGCTTGGAGTCGGCCATCTGTGCCACATGGTTTGTGTCGAGGCAGTAGGTGGCCACGAGCACGCTGGCCACGCAGATGATTGCCATTACTGCCAGCTGCGGCATCTCGTTTGCCATCATGAGGTCGTAGGCGATGTCTCCCAGGGTGCCGCCTGCGGCCAGTACGAGCTGGCCGACCGCGATGGTGAAGAAGGGGATGGAGCCGGGCCTCTCGGTACCGACCCTCCAGATGAGCCAGGTGAAAAAGCGGAAGTAGACCCATGAGCAGCTCACGGCGAGGACCTCGACCGTCTGCTGACCAAAGTCGGTGGCGAACACCAGGAAGGTGGTAAGCACGAGAAGCGGAAGAATCGGGCGCGAGAACGAGGAGGCTTTGACGGAGTTCTTTGAAAGCAGGGCAACCAGCATCACGACGATATAGACTACAAGGCCGGCGGCGAGCCACAGGAGCTCGTTGGGGATATCGGCTTTTTGCTCGCTAAAGCCCTGGAGGAGCACCACCATCGTGGCGAAGAGGCCCAGGCCCAGGAACGGCCATACGGGGATGGACGAGAGAGACCCTTTGAGCGTGTTGTGCCAGTCCTCGGGTTCCGGGGCATTTCGTGTCTTTGCCTTTTCGGGCATCTCGGCCGTGACGGTGGCAAAGAAGACGGCGACGGTTCCGACCGCCATCAGAACGTGCAGGGCCGCCTGGACGCCGGGACCTGCGAGCATGCATGCCAGGACCAGCAGGAACGAGAAGACGCCCGATGCCGAGACGCAGGTCACCAGCCGGCGCTCGTCGAGCGCGCAGATGCGTTCGCCCCACAGGGCGATGAAGACCGACGAGAGCAGCGTCGGCATCTGGGCGCAGTCGATAAGGTCGGGGCAGAGCCAGGAGCAGACATAGGTGGCTGCGGTACCAAGCACGACGGAAAGCCCGGCAACCGCCGCGAGCGCGCCGCGCGCCCTGCTAAACGAAGGACGCAGGGAGAACAGAGCCGCAATCAAGAGGGCGACAATCCAGATGCCGTGCTCAAGGGGAGTGCGGACCGAGAGGGCGTCGACTGCCGGCTCGATGGCGGGTGAGAAAAGCGTCGCCGACGAGCCAATCAGGCTCCAGGAAAGGTAGAGCCCGTAGCCGAGGGCGACCATGATGATGGAACTGTTGGCTTTGAACGCCTCGCGCAGACCCATATTTGTTTCGCCCCCTTCAATCTTTCCGAATCCGAAAGCACATGGTAGCAGAATGGGAGATGAGGGACCTGCTCGCCATGCGGCGAGCAAATGGGACCGGTTGAGAGCTTGGGGGACAGGTTTGTGCCCGCGAGGCGAAACAGTGTCCCCGTGTTCCTACGCTGCGTACTGGGCGATGAAGCCCTTTACCAGCAGGGCGACGCCGCGGAAAAGCGCGGTGTTGCCGTTCTCGCACACCTTGTCGGCCCATTGGGGACCCCAGGTGGAGAGGTGCTGGCGCATGAAGGAAGCCTTCGCCACCATGCAGCGGTCCTTCTCCGCCGAGTCACCGGCATCGAGGGCGTCGGCTGCCTTCTCGCAGAGGACTGCCATGAACTCGGTCTCGTAGCAGATGTGGTCGTCGGGGTCGTGGTGCAGGTTGTCGATCTCGAGGCCAAAGGTCAGGTACGCCTTGCGCACCTCAAGGGTCTCCTCCTGAAACACGAGGCCTTCGTGCTCGGGGGACCACACAGACTCCCAGGGCGACGCCTTGGGCTTGAACGGTCCCACGAACAGGTTCATGTAGTCGTTGTAGGCGTCGTCGAACGAGTCCTCGCCAAACGCGGCGCACCAGCCGGCGAGCTGGGCCATGCCCTCGGCCACAGCGGGCTGCTCGGGGGCGAAGGGGCAGGGCTCCTCGAAGATGCCGGCACCGGCAAAGCCTGCCAGCCACTCCTTGTCGGGCATGACGCGCAGCAGGTTCGCCACCAGCCTCCAGGCCGCGGCCTCTTCGCGGAGCTCCTCGGAAGTCGCGGTTTCGATATCGATGCTAGACATGGCGTTCCTTTCTGGGTGGTCGGCGAGGGCACCGCCCCGAGGTGGTTTTCCGCGCCCGAGGCGGCGCTTGGATCAAAGCTTATGCTGTGGACTTACGCCATCTCGGGCTTGGGGAGGATGAAGGCGTTGGGGCCGGTGAGCTCCGAAGAGGGCAGCACGGGGATGTCGCGGGTGGCGCCGGGCATGGCGGCCATCTCCTCGACGGGGCCCCACTTGAGGGCGCGGGTGGAGCAGGCACCGGCGCAGGCGGGCTGCATGCCGTTCTCGAGCCACTGGATGCAGCTGTCGCACTTGCGGGTCTTGCCCTCGTCGGCAAAGTACACGGGCTGGCCGTAGGGGCAGGCCTCGACGCAGGCCTGGCAGCCGATGCAGGCCTCGTGGTCCTGGACCACGGCGCCGTACTTGTCCTCCTTGACGATGGCGCCCACGGGGCAAGCGGCGACGCAGGCGGGGTTGTCGCACTGGTTGCAGCCGTTGGTCAGGGTGGCGGACCACACTGCGGGGAAGAGGCCTCCCTCGTAGTCGGTGGTACGGCGGAAGAAGGTGCCGATGGGCAGCTCGTTCTTGTCCTTGCACGCGACCTCGCAGCACTTGCAGCCGGTGCAGTCGTTCATGTTGAAGTAGAAAGCCATCTGGGCCATGGTCTATGCCTCCTTCTCGACATCGATGACGCGCTGGGGCCACAGGCAGTCGGCGGGCAGGGGCTCGCCGTCCCACTTCTCGACCTTGCAGATGCAGCTGTTCCAGGCCTGGATGCCCGAGCCGCTCCTCAGGTCGCCGATGAGGTAGTTGCAGGCGCCGGCGTGGTCGATGCCGGTCTCCTCGTCGATCTCGGGCCAGGTGGCCTCGTCCAGCTTGAGGACGCCGGGCATGATGCGCTCGGTGGCGTCGACGTTGCGCAGGCACTTGCCCCACTTGGAGGTGATGAGCACGGTGTCGCCGTTCTGAATACCCAGCTCGGCGGCGTCGCGGGCGTTCATCTGCAGGTTGTTGGGGCCGGCCTCGCGGATCTGGGGCACGTTGTCGAAGGAGGAGTGCACGGTGCGCAGGCAGTGCAGGGTGACCAGCTGGAAGGGATACTCGCCCTTCTCCTTGGTCTCCCAGTCGGCCAGGGTCTCCTCGTAGCCCTCCTGGGGCACCTGGTACTCGGCGATGGGGCTCTTGGTGTCGAAGCCCACGGCGTCAACCCAGTTGGAGAGGCTCTGGCAGTAGATCTCGAGCTTGCCGGAGGGAGTGAGACGGGGGTTGGCCTCGGGATCCTCGATGTACTCCTTGAGGGCGGTGTAGCCGTAGTTGTCGCCCTCGTGGCGGTCGACGCGGACGTAGCCGTCCTTGAGGAACTGCTCGTAGTCGAACTTGCCCTCCTGGGGCTCGGCCTCAAGGCCGGGGAAGTGCTTGTCGAGGTCGTCCTGGGTCAGGGTGAACAGCGGGACCTTGGTCACGCCGTCCTCCTCGGTGAACGTGGCGCCCTTGATGCGGTTCAAGCCTTGCTGCTCGAGGGTGACGGGGTTGATGACCTCGGGGTCGATGCCCATGCGGATGCCCAGCTGCTCATCGAGCCAGGCGTCGGTGCGGCACTCGAACATGGGCTCGGTGATCTGCTCGGCGGCCAGCATGGTCTCGCGGTTGGTCTTGGTGTAGGCCAGGGTCTCGCCGGTCTCTTCCCAACGGGTGCACACGGGGAACACGATGTCGGCGTAGCGGCAGTTGGTGTTCATGTGGTAGCCGGAAGCCACGACGAAGTCGACCTTGCGGTGAGCCTCGATGCCCTTGGCGGTGGCGGGGGACTGGTTGAGGGTCGAGCCGCGGCCGATGTGGTTGATCAGGTGGATGTCGATGGGCAGCACGCCGCGGACGCCCGCGTGGTACTGGCCGGTGAGGACGGCCTCCCAGATCTCGGAGTGGTTGATGGTCGACCAGTCGGAGTCGTCAAAGGGGTCGATGGTGTAGTAGCAGTAGGGGCTCACGGGGTTGGGGATCGCGGGCACGCCGTTGCTGCCGGCGTTGATGAGCCAGGGGCCGTTGCCGCAGGAGCCGACGTTGGAGGTCACGATGTGGCCGACCATGGCGCCCTTGGTGCCCACGTTGCCGGTCATCCAGCCGACGGTCAGGAAGGCCTGGGCAAACTGGTCGCCGCGGGAGGTGCGGGAAGGTGCGCGGGAGCAGGTCATGGCCATGGGCTTGACGGAGCACATCTCGCGGGCGAGGCCCTTGATGGTCTCGACGTCCACGCCGCAGATCTCGCTGGCCCACTCGGGGGTCTTGGGGATGCCGTCGTAGGCGCCTAGGACGTAGTCCTTGAAGTTCTCGTCGGTCGTGGCGTCCTCGGGCATGTGGTCGGCGTCAAAGCCGACGCAGTACTTGTCCAGGAACTCCTGGTCGTAGATGCCCTCGTCGATCATGGTGTAGGCGAGGCCCAGCAGCATCGCGGCGTCGGTGGCGGGGCGGATGCCGATGAACTCGTCCGCCAGGACCTTGGCGGTGTCGTGGTAGATGGGGTCGATGACGATAATCTTGGCGCCGCGGCGCTTTGCCTCGAGAAGGTTGAGGATGGGGTTGCCCTGGCTCGACCACACGGGGTTGTGGCCCCACAGAATGATGAGCTTGGACTCGAGGAACTCGTAGCGGTCGGAGAGGGTCAGGGCGTGACGGGGCCAGCCGCCGCCGACCATGTGCTGGGAAGTCCAGTAGAAACCGCCGGAGGACCAGCAGCTCCAGAAGGTGGTGGAACCGCCGATGGCGTTGAAGAAGCGGCCGGGGCCGGAGCGCTCGGAGGAGAGGATGGCCTTGTTGCCGTACTCGTCGACGATGCGCTTGATCTCGGCTGCCGCCATGTCGAGGGCCTCGTCCCAGTCCATGCGCACCCACTCGTCGCAGCCGCGCAGCGACTTGTCGCCGCCGCCGGGCTCCCAGTGCTTACGACGGATCGGGTACTTCAGACGGTCTTCGCCAAAGACCAGCTTGCGCATGGAGCGGCCGCGGTAGCAGCCGCGCTGCTGGGGCGCGTCGTAGGTGTCGTCGCCCGAAATGTCGGTGCGCTGGCACAGGACGATGCCGTCCTCGACGTAGGCCTGGTTGACGCAGTTGCCGCCGCAGTCGAACCAGCAGGCAGCGTTCTTCCACTCGCCGGTCATGGGCTTGGTGGCAACCTCGCTCGCAGGCTCGTCGGCGAGGGCCCTGGTGCTCTCCACCAGGCCACCGGCCGCCGCGATGGAGGCGGCCGCAGCCGCCCACTTCACGAACGTGCGCCTGCCGATGCCTGCCGAAGGAACGTTGCTGTCCGAACTCATAAGCTCCCCTTCCATCCCGTACGGAGTATGTCTCTGCCGGCGTTTTGGCTCACGTCGACAGAGACAATGTTGCCCTGTTGCGACACACGCACCATGAATAGAACGACCGAACCTTGTAACTAAAACGATCTAAATCACGTTTTCCCAGGTAGCTTCGTTTTTCATTCCTTGCGCGTTCAAGTATCATCATCCGCATGGTTTCTAATCGAAAAGAGCTGGCTTAAGGGGGGCATATGAACGAACCGGCCGCTTCGTCTTCTCCGATTGCGGTTTTCGCAATCGGTTTTGCCTTTATGCGTGCCTGGGGCCTCACCTACCTCGGCAACAACGGGGTGAGGTTTCCCCTCGAAACAATGGCCGACATCCGCTGCTCGCATTCGCTCCAACACTACTCACTTCGCTCGGCCTACTCGCATGGTTTGCAAACCAGGGGTCGATTGACATTCTTAGCCGCAACTCCATAATCGTGGGCGGTACGCTCACCTGTGCAAGCGGGCTCCTCATGTCCATGGGAGTCGACCTGTTCTTCACCGCCGAAATCATAGGCGGCGTGGGCTATGCGCTACTCCTGCTCCAATGGGGCGTCGTCAGCAGCTATGTATCGTTTCGGCGCCTGACCAGCTCTCTCATGGCCGGGCTTCCCGTGGCGGGGCTTGTATGCGTCGTTCTTTGCTTCGTTCCCACACCCGCTCTTCCCGTGGTCTTCTCGCTTTTCGGTCCCGCCTCATCATGGTGCATCGCTCGCATGGCTTCTCGACTGCAGCGCGATAACAATCCAGAGATCAATCTGTCCACTGGCGAAAACGCCACCGCAAGCAACGACCGGACTTGGAATGCGTCCGGCAGGAAACTCCTCGCCCGTATGGTCATAGCCCTTTTCCTGCTCGAGCTAGTAGGCCGAAGCACCCTCATGCTGTCGGGCGAATTCGCGGTACGAGTAGTTGGGGCTCCTTCGTACAGCTTCGCCCTGGCACGCTTTGCGGGAACCCTTGGCGCCGCGCTCCTCTACACCGTTTTCGTCGCTAGGTCCAAGCGTCCCCTTCGCATCGTGTACCTTCTCACGCCGGTACTTCTCATTGCATCGTGCCTCTTTATCATCTTCGGGCAATTGGGCCTGTCGCATATTACCTACTCTCTCGCGTTCAGCGCAGGTGCCTGGCTTGAAACCGCATTCTGGCTGTTCTTTAGCCACTCATTTAGAAAAATCGGCAGGAGCCCCGTCTACGTCTGGGCATGGGGGCGAGGGGCGTTCTGGTTTTCAACCCTTGCTGGCGTCGTGCTCTGGACTCTTCAGTCAACCCTGTTTGAAAACGGGGTGATCTACAACGGCGACGCCCTAACCACCCTAATCGTGCTCCTCGCCCTTGTGGCAATGTTCACATACACAGTTGTTCTACCTGAAAGCGCCGTCGCCTCCCTGGGCATAATGAGGGACCGCGACATGGACGACCCTGCAGTTCAGAGCGACTTCGACGAGATTGCCAGGATTCTTGCCACGGAAGCCAAGTTGTCCCCACGAGAGACCGAGGTATTCCTCCTGCTGGCCCATGGGCGCGACACGTCGTTCATCCAGGACAAGCTCATCATTTCCCGGGGAACCGTCTGCTCTCACCGAGACAGGATTTACCGCAAGCTCGGGGTGCATTCGAAACGGGAATTGATTGACCTTGTCGATGGCGCGCTGCGCAACCGAGCATCGCGCGCACAGCCCGCACGCCCGTTAGAAGCGACGCTTGGGGAATAGACTGCTGATGGGTCAAGGCGTGACGCCCTCAGCAACACCCAGGGCGTGCTCTTGCATCTCAAGGTCCCCTCTTCCTGCGCGCGGTACCGCGTACCACTGGTTTGCTCGGCAGCGCCCAGCTTATATCCCAGAAGCCCGCGGCCGACAGGTTGGGGCCCTGTTTTTCGGTTTTGGGACGCTAGGTGCGGGGCATATCGTCTGCACCGTTTCGGACAGACGTCTTCATCCACTCGCACCATAGAACGCAACGGGCCCCCCGAGCCCAGCACCTACCTGCGCGCCCTCCGCGAACCCGTTGCGTCTATCCATCCGATAAACGGCCGCGCCCGCGCGCCTCCATCCGCCGGCGCCGAGAACGACCCGGGCTGCGGTGTCCTGCCGCTCTGTCACAAATCGCGCCGAATCGTGACGAGGGCACGCCTGCCCCCCGTTGTCGCGAAACAGACTTATTCCTGCTGCGTCTCAGATTCACCCGCCGCGCAGGCCTCTTCTACCAGGGCGTGAAACTCCCTCGCAGAGTGAACGTCCATCTTGGCGTAGATATTCCGGATATGGGTCCGAACCGTCGCCACGCTTACGACAAGCGACTCGGCAATCTCCTCGGCCGACTCCCGCTTTGCCAGAAGCCTAAAGATATCCGTTTCTCGAGAAGTGAGGGAGTACAACCGAACGGTCTTTTCCAAAACCGCCTTTCCTTCGTCGGAGGGGACTTCGGGCGTGCGTTCGAGTGATGTGCCCAGGCCGGAACGCGACAACAGACCCAGGAGAATCACCGCCATAGCCGCCAACGCGATGCCAACGATGGCGGCGAAGGCGTGTCGGGGAGCGATGCACATCAGTCCGGCGGCGCAGGTTGTTCCCAATGCGCACGAGAGAAAGGCGAGGGCGCCGCAGTCTTCTCTGCCCAGAAGCGCCGGCAGCGAAAAAGCCGTGAGAATGAGTGAGACCTGAACGACGTTGATGAGGGAAACAGAAGCCAGTATAAGGCCGGGCTCTCCCGTGCCAGACATAAAAAGCGCACCCAAAAGCGAGAAGGAGACTACGAGGGCATATGCGGCACCCGCAGCCATGCCCGAGAACGCAGTCCCGAGGGCCAGGGCGGCGGCTCCGCTGGCGAGCATGCCCGCCGTGCTGGCGAACTGCGATGCGACGCTGGCGGCCGACGAGGACCCCGTCCATCCCACCGTTGCATAGGCAAGGCAAAAGCGCACGAGGAAAAGGCAGACAAGAACGGGGATGAGCATATCCATGGAGACGAGAGGAGTCCTCGCGGACGCGTCATGGATCGAGGCAAAACCGCTGCGCGAGGTGTTGTACTCGACGAAGAGAAAAAGCCCCCCGACGGCAAGGATCGGAAGCATTGCGACCACACCGAGCTCGAACTCCGACTTGACGGTCCCCAGGCACAAGGTTGTCAGGGATGCGACGGCACCAGCGAGGGCGAATACAACCGCCGACCTTCTGGGCCCGTATGGGCGAAGCGTCTCCGCCCATATCAGCAAAACGACGTCGGAGCAGACGAGGGGGACCGTCTCGGAGGCGACCGCGGCGGGGAGACCAGCATCCGCGGGAAGCAGGGAAATCGACACAAGGGCGGCGGAAGAGGCGGCCGCCGTGACCAGCGCGACAGCCGGGTGCTTCGAGAGCCGAAAGCCAGGCCGCAGTCGGTAGGCGAGCGCAAGGGCGAGCAGGCAGGCCGACAGGATTATGCCGTTCAGCGCCATGGTCGTGACGCTCGGGAACGTCTGGGCCGACACCTGGAGCCGCACCATGCGGGCGGTGACCGACATCCCAAGACCAAAGGCCGCGATGGCGATGCCAGGGGTCTCTCTCACGACATCGGCGAACGCCACTCTCGTTCTGTTCAGCAAGTCCAGCACCTCGTCTCGTTTTCCCAGGCAGTCGGCTCATCATATTACTCATCAACGAGTTCATCAACTTTTAGGTACGTTCCTGGAGTCTCTCGAGCGTACGGTCTGGCCAAGCCCGGTTCCATTCGGCCGGAAAAATCACGGATAGGAGTCAGCCATGGAAATGAACCGCAGGGGCTTCGTAACCGGTACCGTCGCGGCGGCAGGCGTCGCAGCCATAGGCGGCATCGCCGTCGCCGCAGCCGACGAGGCCACGTTCGACGCCGCCGCCGCCTTCACCCCCGAGGCCGGCCACGCCTGGGAAATCGTCCCCGAGGACGTCCCCGCCGAACTCATCACCGAGGTCGTCGACGCCGACATCGTCGTGGTGGGCGCCGGCGCCGCAGGCGTCGCGACGGCCCACGCCGCCGCCGAGGCGGGCGCTAAGGTCGTCCTGGTGGAGCGCGCCGAGGAGTACAGCGCCCGCGGCCACGACATCGGCGGCTTCAACTCCAAGTTCCAGGTGGAAAACGGCTACGAGATGGACAAGCTGGAGCTCCTGAAGGCCTGGTCCGAGATCACGATGAACAAGACCAACCTGGGCCTCTTCAACCTGTGGCTGAACAACTCCGGCGCCGTCATGGACTACTACGTGGACCGCATGGCCGCCGAGGGCATCGAGTGCAAGCTGGGCGCCCAGGGCGCGACAGTCGACTCCGCCAACCCCTGCGAACGCGAGTTCCTCACCACCCACTGCTTCGGCGTGGGCCAGAAGGACGAGAACGGCGAATACATTATGCACAAGTTCGTACGTTACCTCGCAGGCTGGGCCGCCGGTGAGGGCGTGGACTTCCGCTACAACACCCGCGCCGTGCGCCTGGTCAAGACCGACGGCCGTGTGACCGGCGTCGTGGGACAGACCGTCGACGGTGCATACGTCCAGTTCAACGGCGCGAGCGGCGTCGTCCTGGCCACCGGCGACATCGGCGGCAACGACGACATGCTCAAAATGTGGGCCCCCGCCTCGTACGACTGCCCCTTCAAGACCTACATCCCCTACGGCTGCAACACCGGAGACGGCCTCTGCCTGGGCATGTGGGCGGGTGCTGGCCACCAGAAGACCAACGCCGCCGCGATGATGCTCCCCACCAGCGCCGCCCAAGGCGGCCCCCTCTTCAACGACGGCGGCAACCTGTGCTGGCTGGCCATCAACGCCAACGGCGAGCGCTTCACCCGCGAGGATGTGAACGGCTCCATGCAGTCCTTCGCCATCGCCAAGCAGCCCGGCGGCGTGGCCTACTCCGTCTTTGACGGCAACTACGCCGAGGACCTGCTGTGCCACAAGCCCGATGGCCTCGACCGCTCCAGGAAGCCCTACATCACCGAGACCTTCGACGAGGAGCTGCAGGAGGAGGTGGACGACTACATCCTCTTCCGCGGCGACACCGTCGAGGAGCTGGCTGAGAAGATGGGCTGCGATCCCGCCGTCCTGAAGGCCACCTTCGACCGCTACAACGAGCTGTGCGACATGGGCTTCGACGAGGACTTCGGTAAGGACCCCTCCAAGCTGACCAAGGTCGACCAGCCCCCGTTCTACGCCTCCCGCATCCGCTGCGGCATGCTCGTGACCATCTACGGCCTGAACTGCGACGCCCACTCCCGCGTGTGCGACGAGAAGGACGTTCCCCTGCCCGGCCTGTACGCCGTCGGCAACGTCCAGGGCAACTTCTTCACCGACTCCTACCCCATCCTCATCCCCGGTATCAGCCACGGCCGCGGCGTCACCATCGGCCGCATCCTGGGCCAAGCCCTCGCGAAGGGCGAGGAGCTGTAGTCCCAACAGCCATAGAGGCTTGGGGCAGATAACGTTCGTTTCCCGGCAGGCCTGGGCGCCGTGCCCAAACGAAGGCATAGCGCCCAGGCCGTTAACCGGGGCGGATAAGCAGCGGGTTCTCGGAACACATGGCATACGCCACCACCTCCGAGAACCCGTTTCGTTTATTCGCCCGAAATACGGCGGGCCCTCGGAACAAATCGTTCTGTGCAGCGAGAAAGGGCCGGCCCGCCTATCCATGGGCTGGCCTTCTCCGTTCCGGCCTCGTGGGAGGCCCACATGTTCCGCGACCTGGCCGCCGTCGATAGCGACCCTGACACCGTGAAATCGGCATGCGACCGCATCGGTTCTCATACAGCCTGGCACATCAGGCATTACGGCGAGTATGCCTCCATACGCGACTGCGTCGACGACAACTGAAGCTATAACGAGACCAAACGCGAAGAATTCGGAACGAAGTACGTCGAGATGTCCGTCGAGGCATACTCGCTGGACGAGACAACTAGCGACGGGTCTAGCCGCAGCATCGATTACCTCGTGCGGTGCGGCGAGAGCGTCTTCCTCCTCGAGTACCTTGCGGGGCCGGCCGACTCATTTGACGAGGGACAACTGGACGCCCTGCTCGGCTCCGTCGACTTCACGGGCTATCAGCCGACCCCTTCCACTGCCGCCCAAAACAAAGAGGACATTCCCGCGCTTATCGACAGGACGGACGGGAGCATCTCCAAATTCGCCGACATCATGGGCCAGAAGGGCTCAGGCGGGCTTACCGATGAGGAAGTCGATCGACTGGGCGGCGGAGAGGGCGTCTTCCTCATGGGCCGCACGGGAACCGTCAAGATGTCCTATTACGGGCACACCATCGGCCTGTTGGAATGGAGCTGCGACGACACGGTGACCCCGGACGAGTACAGGGCCTTCAACGATTTGCTGGACTCCTACTTCGGTTTCGAGGGATAGTACAGCGACGACGGTGATTCGTGCGAGTGGGACAACGTCACGGACCTGCTAATCGCCTACTCATGTCGTCACGACGACGGCAGCCTCGGGTCAACTGGCGCCTCGCCGATTTCAGCAATGCCTGAGGCCGGCAATCAGCATGGTCTAATTCGAAGGCCGGACCGCGCTCAGCGCGCCCAAACGACTTGATTCAACAGGCACCATGTCGTTGCCTACTGCGACGATGCAGCTCCTCGGTTCAGCGACGACGCCTGGTCTGCGCAGCCGCCGCCTCGACAGTGTCGATGAGTTCGTCCTGGCTGTGGACGCCCGTCTTGGCGTAGATGTTCCTGCGATGCGAGATGGCCGTTCCCTGCGATATCCCCAAATCGCTGCAGACGCGCGAGAGTGTGTAGCCCCTCGCCAGCACCTGGAGGACCTCGCGCTCTCGGGGGGTGAGGCCGAATTGCTCGGCGACTATGCGGCATTGCTTTGCCAGCGATTCGCCCCGCGAGTTGCCGAATGTGTTCCTGGCGGCATCCGCATACGCGGCGACAAAATCCTCCCGGTCGAGAAACAGCAGGTTTGTGGCGATGACGCTGAGCACGATGCAGGCTATGGCCTGGAGAAAGATCGAGTAGGTCCCGGAGGCAACGCCCGATGCCCTCCCGGCGAAGGCGACGAGGCACCCCAGGGCGCCGCCGGCCGCCGCCCCTCCGCACATCCCGCCCCACGACCGGACGAGCCCCCTGTTTCGCCGGGAGGCGAGATCGCAGGCCAGCAGCGGGGCGAGGACCACAAACGCCGCCAGGGCGGCGTACGTGAAGAAGAAGGCGAAATGGAGGGACTCCTCGGTTCCCGGGTTGAAGGGGAAATACGCCATAAACACTGGGAAGACGAGCAGCCTGTAGGCGAGGTGCTCCACGCTGTCAGAGTGCGTAACCTTGCCCAGGAAGAGGAACGCCAGCGCGCAGAGCACGCCAGGAACGAAAGCGACTGCTATCCAACCCTCCGCCTTGCCGAATGTCGTCATGAGGAAACTGCACGTCATGAGCAGAAGCGTCCCGGACAGCAGGGCCGAAGAGATCCCATGGCGCAGGCCCAGCGAAGACGGGACGGCGTGGCAGAGCTTGCGCCACTGCGGCTCAGCCACGAGGTCGGCCGCAACCGCGCCGTTGCACACCCGCTTGTCTACCGTATTAAAGACAACGCACGACACCACGGGGAGGAGGAAGGAGCCCATTCCCAATATCGGCACGCAGGCGCCCCCAAAACCAGATGCGACTGACAGCGCGATGAAGAAGAACGAGCTGGCAATTGGCCAGAGGGGCACGTTGCCGAGCGCCTTGAGGTTGGCCTGCCGGTCCTGCCCCAGCGATTGGATCAGCATCATCCAGGCCGCCTGTATACAGGCGCCGCCCATACAGGCGAGTGACAGCGCAAGGGCGCAGAAAGCCCCGTTGAACGCGGGAGCGAGCTCATTGATGAGCAGGACCACGAACCCCACGGCCGCAGCCGCCCCGCCGAGAGCGCAGAGCGACCGGCGCCCTTGAATGCGAGCCAAGGCACCGGACAGGCTCAGGGCAAGCCAGCCCAGCGCCGTGGCCAGGCAGGCCGGCAACGCGCATTCGAGGAAGACGCCCACGGAAAGCTCGCCCGCGCTGTAGACGTGAGCGATGCAGGCCACAGCCGCCTGCCAGCCGGGCGCGAGGGAGACCCCCGCCGCGCATGCGATGGGCAACGCCGCGTCGGCGCAAATCGGCGGCTCGGCCGACGAAACAGGGTCGGCCGCCAGTTTGCGATCTGGCCTATCAGGGGAATCGCCTCTAGCCATCGTTGCAGCCCTCCGGTGACTTGCTGTGCGGCAAGCAGAAGTACCCGTCCATTCTCGCGCATCTTTGCGTTGCAGGCAAACGGCAAAATCATCTGATTCAGAGGATGCGTTCCATCAGGGGATTCGCGTGCGTCATCTGGTTCGTTTTCCCAACCATCTCTCCAGTGGGTTGGCCGATTGCCGGGTTTGCCTTACGTTCGCAACAACGCACGGTGACGGGCAAGGGGCCCGGGCCGGCGAAACCCGAGGAGGGCATCATGGGAAATGTAACGCGCAGGAACTTCATCACCGGCACCGCCATGGCGGGCGTCGCGGCCGCCGCAGCGGGCGTCGCGCACGCCGACGAGGCCGACGCCGGCTGGCTTCCCGAGAAGTGGGACTACGAGTGCGACTTCCTCGTCATCGGGTACGGCGGCGCGGGGCTGTGGGCGGCCCTGACCGCGGCCGACGAGGGCGGCGCCGAGGTCATTTGCCTCGAGAAGGCCCCCGTGCGCGGCGGCGGCAACACCTCCATCAACATGGGCGAGTTCACCTACACCGAGGACGTCGAGGGCTGCGCCAAGTACATCACAGGCTTCTCGCAGGGAATGATATCCGACGAGATGGCCCACGCCTGGGCCGAGGAGTGCGCCCGCGACTTCGAATACGCCGAGAAGTGGGGGTGCTCGCCGGTCAAGCTCGACGGCTCCATGGCCTCCGGCTTCACCAAGAACTGCGAGTACCCCGAGTACGACGTGGACAACGCCATGCGCATCGCGCGCCTCTCCGACCAGGGCAACAGCTCAGAGGGCTGGGCGATCCTCGACCAAGCCGCCAAGGACCTCGGCGTCCAGATCGTTTTCGACTGCCATGACGAAACCCTCATCCAGAACCCCCAGACCAAGGAGATCGTCGGCTGCTACACCCTCATTGGCGACGACGCCACCCCCAAGGCCGTCAAGGCCCGCAAGGCGACGCTTCTCTCAACCGGCGGCTTCGAGTTCAATGAGGACATGCACCGCGAGTACCTCAAGGTATATCCCTGCCGCGGGTTCTACGGCTGGCCCTTCAACGAGGGAGACGGGCACCGCATGGCGCTCGAGGTCGGCGGCGTAATGCGGAACATGGGTCAGCTCATCGGCTCCACCACGCCCAACTTCCCGAACAACGACTACAAGTACGGCATCTCCTGCTCGCCCAAGGGCAACGGCTACATAAATGTCGACCGCACCGGCAAGCGCTTCATGAGCGAGACCGGCAGGTTCGACCCCCACAACGGCTGGCACCCCTACGTCCTCTTCGAAGACTCGATCTGCGACTTCTCCCGCGTCCCCACATGGACCATCTTCGACGCCAACGGCATCACCGGCCGCCTCGGCCCCCTTGCCGACTCCAGCACCATGTCGATGTACTGCGAGGGGCTGCCCGCCGAGTGCGGCGCTTACGGCGGCTGGAGCGAGGACAACTCGAGGGAGCTCGAGCTGGGCTGGATAAAGAAGGGCGACACGCTCGAGGAGCTCATCGCCGACATGGCGAACCCCGACGCCTACGTGGACGACAAGATGGACGCCGAGACCCTGAGGGCCTCCATCGAGCGCTGGAACGAGATGTGCGAGGCCGGCGAGGACACCGAGTTCGGCCGCGACGCCTCCACGCTCGAGCCCATCGCCACGCCCCCCTACTATGCGATCGCCAACTACCCCGGCGGCTGCACGACCCTGGGCGGCCCCTTGAAGAACGAGCACGCCCAGCTGCTCGACGGCAAGGGCGAGGTCATCCCCAGGCTCTACGCGGCCGGCTCCATCAGCAACTTCCAGGAGCACACCTACGGAATCTCCGGCGGCGGCAACGCCGAGAACATGGTCTGGGGCCGCATCGCCGCCCGCCACGGCTGCGCCCTCGAGCCCTGGGACGCCGAGTAAGTCGCAGGACCTCCGAATAGCATTCAATTGGCGTGCCCCCGGTTGCCCATTTCAGCAACCGGGGGCACGCCTACTTTACAGGGGCATGCGCATTCCCCATCACACCCATATGCCCTCTCGAATCAAAGCAAAGATTAGAGAGACGGTCACCGAAGCATCCCCTCCCGCGCAGCCCCCGCCAGAGATCGCAGCGGTGCCTCAATGCCGCCCGGCGGCTTCGCCGCGCCGACGGTAAACATCCACGTGCCTCGCGAGAGACACGACCGTCGAACGCAGCGCGGAACCGGAAGGCCCAGGGTTGGCCTATACTTCTCCCCATCAGGCAAAGCGACGAAACGGGAGCGCACCCATGGCATTGAACCGCAAGGCGGCAGAGGAGTTCGTCCGCTACTGGGCGGGCAGGGGCGACGAGAAGGGCGAGACCCAGCAGTTCTGGATTGACCTGCTGCAGAACGTGCTGGGGGACGACGATGCCCTGCGGCACCTGCGCTTCGAGGCCCGCGTCGACACTGAGGCCGGCAGCTCGAAGGGCTTCGCCGACGTCACCGTCATGCGCGCCGACGGGCGCGGGGCGCTCGCCATGGTCGAGCAGAAGTCCGCCAGCGTCGACCTGGACAGGCCCGAGCAGCGCCAGGGGCGCATGGTGACACCCGTGCAGCAGTGCCGCGCCTACGCCGAGGCCCTGCCCTTCAACGAGCAGCCCCGCTGGGTGCTCACCTGCAACTTCAAGGTTATACGCGCCTACGACCGCAACATGGACCCGCTCTGCTCCAAGGCCCCCGCCTTCGAGCTGGCACTCGCCGACCTCCCGCGCAACCTCGACGCCCTCTCGTTCCTCACGGGGGGCGACTCGGCCCCGGTGCTCTCCCACGAGGTGTCGGTGCAGGCGGGCGCGCTCATGGGCAGGGTGCACGACATGCTCGCCGACTCCTTCGCCACGGTCATGGACCCCGACGACCCGGCGGTCCACCACGCCCTCTCCGTCATATGCACCCGCCTGATGTTCCTCATGTTCTGCGAGGACGCCGGGCTCATCCCCGCGAGCGCCTTCCGCGACTTCCTGCGCGAGACCAAGGCCGAGAGGCTGCGCAAGGCCCTGGCGGACCTGTTCGTGTGGCTCGACACGCCCGACTCCGAGCGCGACCCGTTCGAGGCGAGGGACGGCGCCTTCAGGGCGTTCCCCTACATGAACGGCGGGCTCTTCGCCGAGAAGGTCCAGGTGCCCACCATCGACGAGACGCTGCGCACCGAGCTCATCATCCACGGCTGCCAGGAGTTCGACTGGTCCGGCGTCTCCCCCACGGTGTTCGGCTCCATCTTCGAGGGCGCGCTCAGCCACGACAGGCGACGCGCGGGAGGCATGCACTACACGAGCCCGGAGAACATCCACAGGCTCATAGACCCGCTGTTCCTGGACGGCCTGAAGGCCGAGCTGGCCGAGGCGCTCGACAAGCCGGTCGCGGGCGGGGGCAGGACCAAGGCGCTGCAGCGCCTGCACGACAAGGTAGGCGGCCTCTCATTCCTCGACCCGGCGTGCGGCTCGGGCAACTTCCTCACCGAGACCTACGTGGAGCTGCGCAAGCTCGAGAACCGCATCCTGCTCGAGCTCAACCGCGAGGAGAGCCTGCGCTTCGCCTTCGAGGGGGTGGGCGAGTCCCCCGTGAAGGTGACGCTCGCCAACTTCCACGGCATCGAGATCAACGACTTCGCCTGCTGCGTGGCCCGCACGGCCCTCTGGATCGCCGAGAAGCAGGCCGACATGGACACCGCCAAGGTCGTGCGCCGCGTCTACGACGAGCTGCCCCTCACCGACTACGGCTGCATCGTGCAGGGAAACGCGCTTCGCATGGACTGGAACGACGTGGTGCCCGCCGAGACGTGCGACTACGTCGTCGGCAACCCGCCGTTCATCGGGTACTCGAACCTGACGGAGGGCCAGAAGGAGGACCGTGCCAGCATTTTCGGCAAAGACGGCGGCACCCTCGACTACGTGGCATGCTGGTACAAAAAGGCCTCCGACTACATCAGGGACCTCCCGACGCGGTGCGCCCTCGTCTCCACAAACTCCATCTGCCAGGGCCAGCAAGTCGAGCCTCTCTGGAAGCCCCTCTTCGAGGGCGGCGTCCATATCGACTTCGCCCACCGGACGTTCGTCTGGAACTCCGAGGCCACCGACGAGGCCCACGTCCACGTGGTAATCGTCGGGTTCTCCCGCACCGACGTTAAACCCAAGCTGCTTTTCGACGAAGGCGGCCGACAGGAGGTCGACCACATCAACGCCTATCTGGCACCCGCTCCCGACGCGTTCATCGCCAAACGTAAGTCCCCTCTCTGCAACGCCCTTCCCATGGTGAGGGGATGCCAACCCACTGATGACGGGGCGCTTCTGCTCACACAGGATGAACGCGATGAGCTGCTGAGAAGGGAGCCGGCAGCGGAGCCATACGTCAAGCCGTTCTCAATGGGGGCGGAATACATAAACGGCATCCCCCGCTACTGCCTCTGGATGGACGGCGCGGACCCGGCGGTACTGCTCAAGCTGCCGCTCGTCCGCGAGCGCGTCGAGCACGTGCGTGAAATCCGATTGCAGTCCAAAAAGGCAGCAACCCAAAAGAAGGCGGCGACGCCGTGGCTCTTTGACGAGGTGCGACCGCCAAAGGGTGACAGTTATATCGCCGTGCCCTCAGTCTCCTCCGGCCGTCGCAAGTACGTCCCCATGGGGTTCGTTTCCAACGGGATGATTCCGGGCAACAAACTGTTCTTCATTTCAGACGGAGGCCTCTACGAGTTCGGCATCCTGGAGAGCCAGTTCCAAAACGCCTGGATGCGCCTCGTCGCGGGCCGCCTCAAGAGCGACTACAACTACTCAAACACAATCGTCTACAACAACTTCGTCTGGCCGGACGCGACACCCGAGCAGCGCAAGGGCATCGAGTCGTGCGCCCAGGCGGTGCTTGACGCGCGCGCCGCGCACCCCGACGCCACCCTCGCCGACATGTACGACCCCGACAACGACTTCCTCTTCGGCGACCTCATGGCCGCCCACATCGCCCTTGACGCGGCCGTGGAGGCCGCCTACGGCGTCGACTTCAAGGGCGACGAGGAGAAGATCGTCGCCCACCTCTTCAAGCTCTACGCCGAGAAGACCGGGCAGGCCGAATAGCCCGGACTTGGACGGCATCGCACCGTGCCCGAACATCGCCTGCCGCCCAACGCAACGGGCCCCGGCAGACTGCGCCGCCGGGGCCCGCCATATCAATCATATAAGCAGGCTACCAGCAAAAGACCCGCTACTCGACGGTGCTCTCCAGGTCGCCGCACATGGCCTTGACCGAGAGGATGCCGAACACGAAGCCGCGGCCGATGGAGCCGCCGGGGAGGTGCAGCGGGTACTCGTGGCCGTAGAAGGAGCCGGCCACGTCGCCGCAGGCGTACAGGCCGTTGAACGGTTCGTCGTCGGCGCTGTGGCCGATGGTGCCGGTGCCGGTCGCACCGTCCTCGAAGGCACACAGGCGCACCGCAGGGGTGTCCCACAGTATCTGGGCTCCGGCCTCCTCCTCGTGCCGCAGCGATCAGCAACTACCCCTCGTACGACAGCATCCCCGCCATGAACACCGGCAGGCAGAGCACCTCGCCGTCGCTGTGGACGTTCGTCTCGGCGAAGACGACGGCCGAGTCGATCGAGTAGTCCCTGACGGCGAGGGCGTGGTCGAGGGCCGCGTGGCGGGCGAACGACTTGCCGGACTTGACCTCTATGGCGAGGATCCTGCCGTCTTGGCGCTCCTCCACGAAGTCCAGCTCCCCTATCTTCTTAGACGAGAAGTACCGCAGGGCGAAGCCGTGCGCCTTGAGCTCCTGGGCGACGAACCCCTCGTACGCCGCGCCCATGTTCATGCCGAACTCGCCCGCCGCGCCGCCCGACAGGACCGCCTGGGCGACGCCCTTGGGGTACGACGACATCAGCATGCCCGTGTCGAGGTAGAACAGCTTGAAGAGGCTGCGCTGCTCGCCGAACAGCAGGGGCGACGTGGGGGCCGCGACGTTGTAGACCGGCAGCGCCACCCCGGCCCTCGCCAGCCAGAGGAAGTGGTCGGTCACCTGCGCGAAGCGCTTGACCCCCTGGATCGAGCTCAGCTTGAACCGCCTGTTCTTCGAGCCGAGCTCGCTGGGGATCAGGTCGTAGATGTCGCGGATGACGAGCCGCAGCCCCTCGGGGGCGTACTTGGTGATGTCCTGGCGGTAGAGCGCGTGGAGGTTGCCGTGCACCGCGCGCACGCGGTCGATGTTGCCCGACTCCGCGAACGCCGACACGGCGTCCGGCATGCGCAGGAAGGTTAACTCGCACGAGAAACGCCGAGGAGCACTCCCAAGCGCATGCGACTCCTTTAACAATCGCCGCTAAATCCAATCGATGGCGAAACCGTGGGCGTCACATTCCCCCTAGGCGCTTTTCGTCCCCTTGAACGCCTTCCGACTCAGGCGGCTTCTTTCCCTCGCGTGTCCACACTACCCTGCAGTATGCAGGAACCGTCAGCCCCGCCGTCACAGGCTGGGAGCTGGCCATTGGTGAGAAAGGGCGGTGATTCACATGGGAGACCAGAGGGTCCAGGTGGCGGCGGAACGGCCGCTCTACCGGCGGCGGCATCATCTGTCGCGGCCGCGCACACCCGCCGACCTCCCGAGACGTACATCTCGCCGCAAAGGCGAGGAAGAAGCTCCCACCCACTTCGCGTTCAAACAAAATGCAGGCTCCCCCGTCAAGACCGACCGGAGGTCCGGAACGCCAGTAGCGCACCGGAGACAGGACCGCTGGTGTTTCCCGACGACACCGAGAAGGCCGGCCCCAGCCATCAATCAACCACAACGATGGTGATGCGGGCATGCAGGAGCCCGGCACGGACCCTCCCTTCGCGACGGCCGACGACACTCGTCGGCAACGCCGGCGGACACGCCAACTGAACCCGCGGAAGGAGAGCGAGCGTGAAATCAAGGAGCTTCGTTGACAGGACCCTTTTGGAAAAACGGGGCGAGTGGCTGTCCGCGCACGACCTGCAGGATGTTTTCGGCATCGGGCGGAACACCGCATACGGAATCATCCACGCGATGCCGCACATAAAGATTGGCAGAAGCCTGAGGGTGAAAAAGGACGACCTCTGCCAGGCGCTTGAGACAACGGGAGAGGTCCCAATACTGCCACGAGAAGAGTTCTGGGGCAACAAGGCCAAGCAGGAATCGAGCCACGAGACCGCAGGTAAAGAGGCCTAGGCACGTCGCCCCGCCACGCTCGTCGCCCACATCCCCACCGAGAAAGGAGGCACGCATGCAAGCCGAAGAGCCGCCAGAGCGCAGGCCCAAGACCTTCGGGGCCCAGATGTCGAGGCGCGCCGCCGACGCCCAGGCGAGGGCGGTCGCCCCCGAGCTCGACTGCCGCCCAAGGCAATGGATGTGGGACAGGGAGGGGCTGGGCCTCAACAGGCACGGCTCGGGGGCCCTGCGCGTCTTCGCCAGGGCCTACGCCGTCGCACGCACCGGCACCGTCTACTTCGAAAGCGCCTCCCGCGCCGCAAAAGCCGTCGGCATGAACCGCGAGAGCGCGGTGACGGGAAGGCGTCGCCTTGTCGAAGACGGCCTGCTTGAGGAGGTCGGGGTCAAGCTCGTCGAGGACGGGCATGGCTACGGCTCCCTTGAGCAGGCCGCGGGTGGCCAAGGGGTCAATATCAACAACCAAGCAGGCTACACGGTCAATCTCGTCGCGGCCGAGAAGGCGCGGGCGCGTTGGTCCAGGCTCAACCCCGGCCTGGACCCCGACGCTCCGTTCGCCGCACCCCGGGTGAGACAACGCACGGGCGGCGATGAGGCAGGGGCGAAGATCACACCTTGTGGTTGCCCGGTTGCCCAACCACAAGGTGTTGCGGGTAACGTGGACACCGAGACCGACCAGGCGGACAACCGCGACACAAGGGCTTGTGGCGGGAATACCCGCGCGACGCAAGACACAGCGGTTGCCCAAGCTGGCGCATACAAACGCCGATTTTTGGCAAACGAAAGCAACCGCTCAGATACCAGGTGCTCTGACGAAAAGGGAAGTCGGCGCAATACAGAAAGGTCTTCTAAGACCTTAAGAGAAGTAAAAGAAGACGAGAAAGAAAACCCCGAGCCGACGCCCAGCGAAATCGGCGCCTACAGGGCGCTCGAGGAGGCCTGGCCCGGCCGCAAGCCGTCTGGCGAGCTCGGGCAGACCAGGGCCTTCCGGGCATGGCGGGGCCTGATAGCCAAGGGCGTGCCGGCCGAAGCCGTCGCGCTTGGCGCCTCCCGGTACGCCGATTGGGTCAGGTCAAGAGGTGAGGAGGCGCGAATGTCTCTCGCCGCCTTCCTCGAACCCTCCAAAGGGGGCATGTCCCCCTTCGTCGCACGGGCGGCACGCGACCTGAGATGCGGCACGGCCCACTGGGCAGAGAGCGGCCCCACCGGCTCGGACGCGCCGTTCGGCGAGTCCGACCTGGCCTTTGTCTGGCAGGGAGACGGCTGTTGGGCCGTCTCGACACCTGGGGGTTGGTCCGACACGTACTACCCCTCCTGGCCGCTCAACCGCCCGACAACCGACCGCGCCGCGCTGGTTGCGGACTACACCCAGACCCACGGAACGGCCTGGCAGACGTTTAGGCAGGTGGGAACCGAGGAACTCGAATTCGCGTGGGAGGCAGACGCGGCGTGGGGCGGCTGTTGGGTAGCCCGTGCCAGCGGCTTCCGCAAGGCACTCCGCGGGCCTGCGGGGGTCGACCGCGAGGCGAGCAGAGCTGCACTCGTCGCCGAGGTCAACGCTAGCCCCTCGACACGCGCCGAGTTGGCACGGGCCCTCTCGCACGGCAAGAGTCGCGTGGCTTGAAAGGAAACGACAGGAGGTTCACCAATGGATGACTTCGGAGACGAGCTGGGCGGGCGCATCATGGGGTCGGCCGAGGGCGTATCCCAGAGGCTCCTCACGGGGGCGTTCCGCAAGGTCCCCCGCACCTTGTTCGACGCGCTTGTGGAGGTGACGGCACCAACCCTCTCCCGCACCGACAGGCAGGATGTGCAAGACGACACGATGGGGGTTGCTGCCGACGCAGGCGCGACCCACCCCATGGCCACAGGCGATATCCCGACCGAAGAGGAGGACACAGCGCCCGGGCGGCACCGGGGCGCAAGGCAGCCTGCCCACCGAAAAGGCCCGGCGGCGGACGACCTCGACTGGGTCGTCGCCATGTCCTACGCCGACCGCGCGGCCGCCGACGAGGCCGTGGAGGTCCTACGTCAGCAGGGCGTGGACGCGGTCGTCTCCGCACAGGGCCCCGACGGCACCTGCAACGTCGTGGCGCAGGTGAGCCCCAGGGCCGCCGCCGGCCTCGGGGCGAGCATCGCCAAGGCCGACGCCAAGGCGCACGAGGGCGAGTTCGAGGCCGACATGGCCCGCGTGCGCGGGGCCTCGCAAGCGTCGGCGGCGCAGGCACGCGAGGCCGGCGAGCAGGAAGGCCCCGTGCTGAAGGCGAGGGGCGCATGAGCGGCTGGAAGGCGGGCCTCGCGGTCACGGGCGCCTTCATGGCCCTGGCGCTCGCGTGCTTCTTCGTTGGCGACAGGCTATCCGCCGCCGCCCCCGCCGGCAGCTTCCCGGTCTTGGGCGCCTTCACCGGCGAGGCCCTCGCGGCCCTGCCGGCAGCACTTCTCGAGCGGCCCCTCTGGGTCTCGAGAGAGCAGGCAGACGTCGCGGCAGGCGGCCTGCTCGCCTGCTGCCCGCTCGTCGTCTGGGTCGTCGTCATGGGGTCCGCCAGGCCCGACCGCACCGAGGACGCCTACGGCTCGGAGCGCCGCGGCCGCGTGCGCGACCTCGCCAAGTACCGCAACGTCGCCTCGGAGCCCGACAACATCCTGCTCTCCCGCGGCTCGGCGGCCTCGCTCACCGGCTCGGGGACGCCCGAGCCCAGGCGCGGCGAGCGCGCCAAGACCGCCAACTCCAACGTCTGCGTCATAGGCGGGTCAGGCGCGCAGAAGACCACAAGCGTGCTCGAGCCCAACCTGCTGCAGGGCGCCCTGGGGTCGGACAAGGACACCGTCTCGACCGACCCGAAGGGCGCGACGCTGCCCCGCGTCGGCGGCGCCCTCGCAGCCTCGGGCAGGCTCGTCGTGAAGCTCGACCTCGTGGATCTCAAGTCCTCGTCGGTGTGGAACCCTCTGTCGATCATCCGCTCCTACACCGACGTGGAGCGCGTCGCAAAGGCCCTCGTCTGCGGCGCCTCAGAGGGCGGCCACTCGACCTCGGAGCCCATCTGGGACAACGGAGCCGCCCAACTCGCCGCGATTCTCATCTCCTACCTGTGGGCATGGCGCCCCCTGCGCGACCTCACCATGGAGAACCTCCAGACCCTCCTCGGCATGTGCTCCTTCGGGGCTTCCGGGCGCTGTGCCTTCGACGACCTCGTAGACGAGCTGAGGACCGGGCAGGAGAAGATTCCGGCCTCCGGGCGCACGGAGCGTGGCGCAAGCGGCATCAGAGGGGCGGCGCCTGCCACAACCCAGCGCTCAAGACTCCGCAGGCGCGTCGAGTGCGCGGGCACGCCCGCCGGCGCGCGCCCGGGGCCGGGCCTGGGCTACGACTACACCGTCGCCTCATGGGACCGCTTCCGCGGCGGCGCCGCAGAGACCCTGGGCTCCTTCAAGGCGACCCTGGCACAGGCCATCGCCGTCTTCTGCTCCCCGGACGTCCTGCGCGTGCTCGGCTCGCGCAACGGCGGGGTCGACGAGATCGGCCTGGACCGCCTGGGCCTAGGAGACCAGCGCAGGGACGTCTTCGTCGTTGCCTCCGACCGCGACCACACCCTGCAGCCGGTGCTGTCGCTCTTCGTGTGGGAGGCCATGTACGCCTCGGGGCGCAACGCCGACGAGCAGCCCGACAAGCGCCTCCCCCACCACACGCAATTTCTGATTGACGAGCTCTACGCCCTGGGAGAGCTGCCGGACCTACCCGAGAACGTGGTCACCGTCCGCTCGCGCAACATCTCAGTGCTCTTCTGCATTCAGAACCTCGCGCAGCTTGACGAGCGCTACGGCGAGCACGGCGCCTCGACCATCCGCGACTCGTGCGCCACGACCGTCTACCTCGCCGGTGCCAAGAGCACGGACACTGCCAAGCGCCTCTCCGACGAGATCGGCCAGATGACGGTCCGCAAGAGGTCGGAGTCGATGCACGGCCAGAAGGCGCTCTCAGGCAAGGACGTCTCGCAGGACGTGGTGGGCCGGGCCGTCTACACCCCCCAGGAGATATCGCGCATGCCGCAGGGCAAGGCCCTCGTCATCCTTGGCAACGAGTACCCCACGGTCGACGACAAGTACCGGATCTGGGAGCACCCGGCCTACGATCCGCTCTCGATGTTCGACCCCAACGGGACCAGACCCCAAGGATGGAGAACGTTCGACTACACCGAGTACCGCGCGGGGCTGCCCGGGACGCCCGAGCACATGGCGCGCATCCGCGCCGAGAGGATGGCGCGGCGCAAAAAAAGACCCCCCGAATAACGGGGGGCCTTGGGAAGACGGACCTGCGGGATGCAACGCAACACGCCCAGAGGCACCAGGGCGGCGAGGGCTCCAATCCAACGCCGCGCCGCGGGCACCCCGCAGGAAAAAGAGAGACCGACTGCCGAAAGGGCAGACGGCCCAGGAAACATACCACGCCGGCCCCCCGCGCGCAAGCCGGAGGGCCGAACCCACCGGGGAGCTCCAATCTCCCCGGCTCGGAAGAGAGGCCGGCTGCCTTGCCGCGAGAGCCCGGCGCGCGCACTGGACGCGCGTCGGGCTGGAGGGCGGGCCGGACCGCATGCGGACGCAGGCGCCAGAGGGGCGCCCGCACGGATAGAGAGGAAAAGCCATGGTCAAGGCGGAAGGCACGCGACGGGAGGCAGCAGATGGACGCGTATAGCGTGCTGCAGAACTTCGTGGCAACGTTCCAGGGCGGCTTCGCGTTCGTCGGCGTCCTGCTGGTGATCGCCGGCATCACGGGCGTCGTCCTGCAGTGGCGAAGCGACGGAGGCGGAGGCGGCGCTCAGCTCGCCGGCGCCGTCACCATGATCGTCGCCGGCATCGTCATAGCAATCCTCGCCAACGCGTTCGGCGCGGTCGACATCGACTGGGCCAAGCTGCCCTCGGCTTAGGAGCGGCCGATGCAGTCGACCCAAGTCCACAGGAACCTGCTCGACTACGAGAAGAAGGTCGGCAGGTCCATCACGCTGAGAACCGTCTGCTTCACGGCCGCGGCCCTCGCGGCGGGCACCGCCGCCGGTGCCGCCTGTGCAGGGGCCCTGCGCCTGCCGTGGGCGGTCACACAGACCGTGCTCCTGGCGGTGACCGTCCCCGTCTGGCTCGCGGGCTTCGCCCGACCCGGCGGAATGAAGCCGGAGAGGTGGTGGCCCTACGGTCGGCGCAGCCTCTTCGGCAAGACGAGGATCCTGTACCTGACGTCGGAGCGCGGCCCGCAGTGCCGACCCGGCCCAAAGGCGAGAAAGGGAGGCGAGTGGGATGTCCTTGCTGATGCATGGGAGAAGGAAGGGATGCGCCGAAGGGGAGTCGAGTCCGTCGACCCCGACCGCATCTGAGGCCGTCGAGGCAGCGTCCCTCATGGAGGCGCAGTCCCAGCACGGGCCGAAATCGAAGATGGGCTGCAAGGAAAGAAAGAGGGCGCTCGAGGAGGTCAGGGAGCAAGGCCGCCGGCACCGCGCCGAGGTCGAGGCGAAGGTGGCGGCGGCCGAGCGGCCGCCCTCGGCACCCCGCTCCCCCTCCCCATCCGTCGGTGCGCCCGCGCCCGGGCCCGCGCCCGGCTGGGCCGCGGACCACATGGCGGCCGCCATGCCCCTGACGGCCGCGGCCATGCCGTCGGTGGACGGTGCGCGCGTCATGCCCACCGACCCCGAGGGACTCAGACGCTTGAGGAAGGCCTTCGAGGCCGACATCGCCACCGCCACGGGACGGGCGGTCCAGAATGCCCCCAAAGCGCGAGCGGCGGCGGCATCGCGCCAGCGCTCCCTCAACCGCATGATGGCGGAACAGGAGAAGGCCTCGCGGAAGGCCGCCGAGGCCCGCCGGATGTCGCGCTCGGCCGCGAGGAACGTCTACGACCTCGTCGGCTTCGACCTGATGTTCCGCAACGGGATGTCCCAGGTCGAGCCCGGCCTCTGGAGCGAGACGTTAGAATTCTCGGACATGTGTTACCAAAGCGCCAAGGACGACGAACAGCGCGGCGTCTTCGACCAGCTCCAGACGGTGGAGAACCTCTTCAACTCCGACGCGAGCTTCCAGTACCTGCTCACGAACATCCCCCTGCCCGAGGAGGAGATAGGGCGGAGACGGTTCTTCGACGAGGCGGCGGCCGGTAGCAACGCCGGGCTCGCCAGGCTCTTCAACGAGGTTCTCAACGAGCGGGTGCGCGAGGGCTCCAACAACCTGCGCTCGTCGCGCTACATCAGCTACTCGGTGGAGGCCCCCGACCCCGCCGAGGCGTCCGCCCGACTCGCCCGGCTCCGGTCGGGCGTGCAGCAGGGCCTCCAGCGCGTGGGCTCGCAGGCCCGCAGGCTCGACGGCGTGGAGCGCCTCTCGCTCATCAGCTCGCTGCTGCGCCCCGGACGCCCCTTCGCATTCGACTACGCATGGCTCTCGGGCCGTTCCAAGCTCACGGCGAAGGACTCCGTGTGCCCCCAGGAGATCGACTTCCTGCCGACGGGCCGGATGAGGTCATCCGCCCGCTTCACGGTCGACGGCCTCACGTGGTGTCAGGTCCTCGTCGTGCGCCCGGCGCTGGCCTCGCGCCTCGACGACAGGGGCGTCGCGCGCCTGCTGGACCTGCGCATGCCCATCGCCGTCACCTGGCACGCCCGCCAGATCGACAGGGGCGAAGCGGTCTCCATGCTCATGCAGCGGGACGACTGGATCCAGTCAGAGATCATGGCGCACCAGGGCTACGCCATCCGGCACGGCTACGACTACACGCTGCTGCCGCGGACCCTGCGCGACCAGAAGAGCGCCAACGACGCCCTCCTGGACGCGGTTGTCGACTCGGGCGACGAGGGTGACGTCCCGCAGAACCTCTTCGAGTTCACCGGCCTCGTCTACACCTGGGCGGACTCCGCCGAGGAGCTGGACGAGCGCGTCGCGAAGGTCGTGGGCACCGCGCATGCCTCGGGCATCGAGCTCGACGCACTGCCCGACCGCCAGCAGGAGGGCGTGAACTCGGTGCTGCCCCTTGGCTTCAACCGGGTCGACGTGAGGCGCGACTTCCTGACGCGCGAGCTCACGATGTTCATGCCCTTCGTCACGCAGCGCCTCGACATGGAGGGCGGCAGCTACTACGGCGTGGAGCCCACGACGGGCGACATGGTCTTAGTCAATCGCTCGGCGCTGCTGTCGCCCCACGGCATAATCTGCGGCATGACAGGCTCGGGCAAGTCCTTCGCCGTCAAGCGCGAGATCGAGCAGACCATCCTGGCCTATCCGACCGACCAGGTCTACATCCTCGACCCCACCGGCGAGTACGGCCTGCTCGTGTCGGTGAACGAGGGCTCGTACTGGGTCAGGCTCGGCCCCTCGGCCGAGCTGTCCGTCAACATCCTCGACATGGGCGACATCGCCGCCTCGCACATGACCTGGGCGCAGGCCAAGGCTTGGAAGGTCGACGCGATGCTGGCGGCAACAGCGGCCCTGCGCAACGAGGGTGGGCGCACACTCACCCAGGAGGAACGCTCGGTGGTCACCCGCTGCGTCGAGCTCGCCTACGACAGGGCAGGCGGCGAGGGAGGCGAGGCGCCCACGCTCATGGACTTCTGGGAGGTGCTCAACGAGCAGCCCGAGGAGGAGGCCCAAGGCCTCTCCCTCGTCTTTGAGCGCTACGTCTCGGGCTCGCTCTCCTTCATGGCCCGCAAGACCAACATCAGGCACGACGCGCGCATCGTGAGCTTCGACACCTCCGAGGTGCCCAGCGACATGAGGGTCTTCTGCATGCTCGCCAACCTTGAGAGCGTGCGCGCGGCAATGTACCGAAACCACGTTGCCTCCCGCAGGACGTGGCTCTACATCGACGAGTTCCAATCGCTGTTCGCCCACCCCGCCGTCGTGACCTACCTCGCACGCCTGTGGCGCGAGGGAAGGAAGTTCGGCCTGGTCTGCACGGGCATGATGCAGTCGGCGGCCGCCATGGACGAGCATAACTCCGACGCCCGCACCATCGTGGACCAGTCGGGGTTCGTACTGCTGCTACGCCAGTCCGACACCGACCGCGACTTCTGGGCGCGCCGCAAGGGCCTCTCGGACATCGAGCTCGCCGCCGTCGGCGAGAACGCCGCCCCCGGCTCGGGCCTGCTCATCGCCGACGGCGCCCGCGTTGCCATCAAGGACGAGTGGCCGCGCGGCAACGAGCTCTGGGACATTTTCAACACCTCGCCGGAAGAGGCTGCCTCCCAGCTCGAGAAGACCAGGAAGGCGGGCCGATAGGTGGGGCGCCGGTGGCGGCGGGCGGAGAGGCTGGGACGCCCCTTGTCCGCGCGCGAGGGAACCCGCAAGGCGCGTGCGGACGCAGACGCACCGACGCGGGCCGTGCGCACAGCGTCAACCTTACCACCAGGCAAGAACGCGAAAGGAGGAGACGGGAACAAGTCCCAGGCCCCCGACGGCGAGGCACGCGGGCGAACCTCGCCGCATGCAAGGAGGGCCGTGCGCAGAGCCTCCCGGAAAGCTGCCGCATCCATCTTGAACCAGGCCCCCGCACAGGCCGACACGGAGGCGGGGGACCAGGCCAGCTCGCTTGGCGCGAGGGCGACGGTGGCAGGCACGCGGTCATGTGCCTCGGCCCTCGGCCGCGCGCAGCGGGCCGCGATCAAGGCGGCACGCTCGAAAGGTCCAAACAAGGAGGCCCACAAAGCGCAAACCCGCGTCGTCACCCCGCCGCAGACGGCAAGAGCAGCCGGGGCCACGAGCAGCGGCGACTTCGGTGACGAGGCGAGCCAGGCCGGCCTCTCGGGCTGCACGAGTACGGGAAGGCGGGTGGTCCCGGCCGCCGTGAGGCTGCCGTCAAAGGCCAAGAGGGCCGCGGAGAAGACGACGCGGGCCTACGATGCGGCCTCGAGCAGACATAACGCCACACACGCCACGGCGAAGAGGCCACCCCACCCGCTCGCAGCCGCTCAGGCGCGTCGCGCTCAGGCCATGTCGAGGGCCGCTCTCAGGCCTGCGGCCCGCACCTCGCCGGCAGCCGGCCGCGCGGCGGCGCTCACCCTGGGGGCCGCGGCCCGCCCGGCGAAGGCGGCCCTCTCCGCGCTCGCATCGGGCGTCTCCGCGTCGCTCGCCCCGGCCCTCGCGGTCGCGCTCGCCATGGTCGCCGCCCTCGCCCTCGCCGCCGTCGTGGCGGGCACCTTCGCCTCCTGCACGGGCGGGATGGCCGGTCTGTCGGGCCAGCGGGGCTCGGCCCTTGCCCGCACGGCCCTGGCCGAGTACGCCCAGGGGGAGTCGGATGGGACCTACCACTATAACGACGGCAAGTACTGGGACTTCGTCAACGGGGAGGGCACCTACGTGAGCGGCGCGGAGACGCCGTGGTGCGCGTGCTTCGTGAGCTGGTGCGTGGCCAGCACGGCGGGCCTGGATGGAATCTTCTGCGGGCCGACCGCAGGCGTGGCCGTGTTCCTCGGCCACTTCCAGGCGAGCCCCGAGCTCGGAGGCGTCTACGACATCGAGGAGGCCCCGCAGCCCCGGGAGGGCGACCTCATATGCTTCGGCAAGGACTCCGCCGCGTGCACCGACCACATAGGCATCGTCGTGGAGGTGGACGCCGACGACCCCTGGGCCTTCACCACGGTCGAGGGCAACACGGGGCACTCGCTGGGCGGCACGGGCGGCAGGGTCTACAAGCACCGCTACCGCGCAGGCAAGGGCTACTCCCTGGGCGGCTACTGGGGTTACGCCAAGGTGATTAGGCCGAACTACCCACAGGCCTTCGGCACGATCGAGATCCCGGCTACGTGCGACTACACCTACTATGGGACGGGCAGGTACGAGGGGCTGGGAGGCAGCTGGCGCAACCTCCCCCTCGGTACCTTCGCCTCGTGGGAGTGCGAGCCGCTCACGCCGGCTATCTCCTGGGACGCCTCATCGCAGTGCTACCGGATCATGAGAGCCTGGCAGGCCAAGGGGTCCGTCTACGACCAGAGGGGCTTCGCCACCATCGACGGCAGGTACATGGTCGCCTGCACGAGGAAGTTCGGGGAGCCCGGCGACGAGGTCGTCTTCTACTTCGACGACGGCACAGAGCTCGACTGCATAGTGACCGACACCAAGGACGAGACGGAGGCCTTCGGCCCTTGGCCGGCAAACGAGTGGGGGCACCCGGGGGTCATCGGCAACGAGTACTCGGCGTCTGCCTACGTGACCTCGGTGGGGATCTTAGAGTTCTTCGGGCACGTGCAGGGCTCGACCTATGAGAAGCTCGGCCTCACCGGCTGCCGGACGACATCGGCCGAGAACCTGGGGCCCTACGCGGGCTTTTAAGAAAGGATGCGTGATCTGCCATGAGACTTGCAAACGAGGAGAGACCGCCGGGCCAGGGCATCGCCATCGCCGGGGGCGCGGCCCTGCTGGCCCTCGCCCTTGCCGTGGGGCTCGCCGCACGGGCGTCGATGCGCCCCGCCGAGCCCCGGGCACCCGAGTCCGGGCAGCAGGCGGCCCAGCCCGCCGACGACGGCACGCGGGACGAGGGGGCCACCGTCCCCCAGAATCCAAATGCCCCTGACGGCCCGGCGCAGGTGACCGGGGAGGCAGAAGCCCCCGACAACGCCAGCAACAGCGATGAACCCTCGGAGGGGCGCCTGTGGGCCGAGTCGCTCGAGGGGGGCGAGAGGCTCGCGGGCTACACCGACGAACAGCTCGACGACCTTGAGGCGGGCGTCTGGGACTGGATGGACGCCTACGGCTGGGCCGTCTTCGGGGACCGCGGTCTCGTCGAGTGCACCATGGGGCCGCAGGCGGTCGACGGCGATCCCGCGGTCACCTCGAGGGTCTGGATGCGCGTCAAGGGCTCCCGCGTCTACCTGCAGTGCGACTGGTTCGACGGCGCGGGGAGGTGGAGGGTCGTCAAGGTCTCCGGCACCGTCGAGGGCCTCAACGACTCCAACGACCTCCTGACGGGGCCTGCGGGCGAGGTGGAGCTCACCGACCTGAAGTCCATGAGGGCCCTGCTCGACAAGGAGGCCGCCGACGCGCTCGACAGGCAGTGGGGCGCGCTCTACGGCCGCGGAGGCAGGCCCGGCGTCGCCTTCGTCTTCCCCTCGGAGGCCGTGCGGGCGGACTCGTGGGCCTCGCTCGTCATCCGCTACGCAGCCGCCGACGGCGCAGCCGACCCCGTGACCATACAGACAGAGGCGACGTGGGACGCCTCGACGGGGGCCTGGTCGCTGGCCGACGTCCCCCTGACCGACCCACCGTCTGCCAGCTAAGGAAGGTTCAAAGATGGGAATCGCAGAAATCATGGCCTCGCACAGGAGGGCCGCGACCGCGGCCTGCGCGAGCCTGGTGGCCGCCCTCGCCATCGGCGCGGCGGCCCTGGCCGGGGCGACCGACGTCGACCGCACGGTCATCCTCGAGCGCGACGACGCCCAGGCGCAGCCCGAGCAGCCCCGGGAGAGCCCGGAGGACACGGCCGACTCCATGCTCCCCGAGGACGTCCGGGCCCTGCGCGGGTCGTACGGCGCGTCGGAGCTCGCCGTGCAGTCGGCCCTCTCGGCCAACGTGTGGACCTGCTCGTTGCCAGGGATCTCCCTCACGTTCTCCGAGGACGGCCGCACATGGACCGAAAACGACAACGGAGACGCGGCCGTGACGGCCTACGCCATAACCGCCGTCGCCGACGCCCAGGTCGCCGAGTCCGCCGACACCGTGACGACCACGACGGCCTTCACGGTGCAGACCCCGGCGGGCACGAGCATGGCCACGCTCACGACGCAGTCGTACTCGGACGGCTCGGCCTCGGTCACCACGCTCAAGTGCGCCGCCTTCAAGTCATCGCCCTCGTGGACCCTGGCAAAGAGGGCGCAATCCCTGGAGGTCGAGGGGCCAGACAACGCATGGTTCGCCACGTACGGCACCACGCCCGAGGCGCTCTCGCGGGCCTTCGACGACTTCGTCGGCACGGCGTGGCCCACGGTGTCGAAGGCGACGTGGGACGGCACCATGGGCTTCGACTACGCCGCGGGCGTCGCGCGCCTGCCGTTCACCCTGGACGACGCGCGGCGGACCAAGGTGAGCGCCGTGCTCACCCTGTCGGACGGGTCCTTCGCCGTGGGGGTGTCCTAGCATGGGCGGCGAGGCCAGGCGGCTCCACCCCGCGCTGCTGGCGGCCCTGCTGGCGGCCTGCGCGCTGTCCGCCCTCCTCCCCTCCCCCGCCCTCGCGGCGCTTTTCGACCCGGACGACTGGCTCAAGGGGCTCATGGCGGACCTCGTGGTGCCCAGGATCGACGACATCAACGGCTGCATCGCCCAGCTCACCGGCCTGAGCGGCCAGGGGAGCCTCGCCAACCCCCTCACGTCGCTTTTCGGCGACGAGGTCGGCCGGCAGGTCTACGACGTCGCCACCACCGTGATGAACGTGATCATGAAGCCCATAGCGGGGACCATCCTGGCCTTCTGCCTCGTGGGCCAGCTGATAAAGGCGTCCCAGCGCGTGAGCCCCTCCTCCACCTTCCCCGGTGTCATAGAGGTCGCCGGCACGCTGGTCTTCTTCGCCTTCTTCAGCCTCGCCATAGGCTACACGGAGCAGGTGGTGGCGCTCTTCTTCGAGACGGGGCGCAAGGTCCTCAACGTCGTGAACCAGACCGCCTCGGTAGTGGCGGGCCCCACGCAGGCGGTCGGCAACATCGACAAGGAGGCCGTACTGGCCATGGTGTCCGACCCAGGGGCGGGGCTCTCCATCTGGGCCGAGTTCCTCGTCGTGGAGGCAATCCTCTTCGGGGCCCAGGTCCTGACCACCTTCGCCGTGTGGGGCCGGGCCCTGCAGATCTACATCATGCTCATGGTGGCCCCGGTGCCCATCGCCTTGCTCGGCGCCGACGAGACCAGGCACATGGGCGTCGGGTTCTTCAAGAACCTCGCGGCGCTCTGCCTGGCTGCGGCCATCATGGCCTTCGTGCTGTGGCTCTTCTCCATCATGTTCGCCGCAAGCATCACCGAGGTCATAAACACGGCCAACCAGCTCTCCGTCGTCACCATCGGCAAGCTCCTGGTGGTGTGCCTCCTGCTCTGCTGGGCGCTCACGAAGTCCGGGCAGTTCGCAAGGGACGTGCTGGGAGGATAGGAGGACGCGACGTCCCCGACCGCTGCCGTCGCTAGAACCGACAATAGCCCCACGCCCGTGGCGAAGGCGCAACGGCCCCGCCCAATAGCATAGAATCGGCGTGTGCCGGAAACAGGTAGCTCGACGCCGCCCAGCACATGGACCGCAGCCCGCCATGACCCCTCGAGAAAGGTCCGACCGTGGACACACACCGCATCCCCCCGCTGCCTGATGACTTGGTCTCCGCGCCCCAGGACCCCGACGTGTGCTGGCGCGCCAGTGGGGCACCTACGCCGGGGGCGTGTACGACAGCGAGTTCGTGGTCGACCGCGACTTCTGCGGGGTCGCGCGCACCTTCTTCGACGTGAACCTGGGCGCCATGGCTGAAAAGGCGGGGCAACCGTGCTGGGCGTCACTCGAGAGGTTCCGCACCTACCACGCCGACGGTCGGCCCTGCATCGACCTCGACTGGGAGGAGGAGAGGGACACGGAGCTCGTCGGGTTCCGCATGTCCCCGGAGGGGCGCGGCGCTCCGTAAATCAGCAACAACCTGTGCTTTCCGCAAAGTACCGCGGACTCATTTAGCAAGCAAATCTATACGAAGCTCGGCTTCCACCTCAAGCAGGAACTCATAGATTACGCGAGCGACCGCGCCCCGCGATAAGGGTGCCAGAGAATACGCCGTGCTCGACAGGGCCGCTTTAGCAGCCGAGCCAACCTGCACCCCAGCGAATGAGAAATGGCATGCGCACCAGGAATCACAGCCCGACGGCAATGTGGTAAAGCGGGCCTTCGAAATTCTCGGGGGCAGCGTAGATAAAGGGTAGACAGAGAAGGAGGTCCCCGGGTTTGAAGACCTCCCTTGCTTACGGCAAACCGTACTGCTGCTCCCTTACGCCTGAGCGATGGCCGCGTTCACGCCCTCGAGAATGGCAAGGCTGGTGACCGTGGCGCCAGCCACAACGTCGACCTCGGTGGAGTTGGCCTCCACGATGCGGGCAGGCATCTGGTCCACGGCCGCAGTGCCAATGTAGGGGGTCTCCAGGTTGTAGGCGACCTGGACGTCTTCAATCACGCCATCAACGTAGCGCACCTTCACATACACACCGCCAGCCAGGCCATCGCCGATGCCCAAGTACTCATTCTCGCCAAGCTCAATCTCGGGATCGTCGTCGACCAGGGGGAGGACGTTCTCAACGGTCGAAGACACGACGCACGCGTCATCCTTCTCGGTCGCGGCGTTGGCACCGGAGATACGGCCATATACGATGCACTCGGCGATATTGCCAGAGCCCTGGTAGGTGTCGGCGTAGATGGAGCCCAGCTCACCAGCACTGTACAGGTGAGGAATGATGTCGCCAAAGACGTCAACGATGCCGCCATCGATGTCACGCTTGGGGCCACCCATGGTGTTGAGCATGGAGCCCACGGCCTTCATAGCGTAGAAGGGGGGCGTGGCGATGGGGAGCAGTTTCTCGGGATCGCGGCCGAAATCGTAATCGAGGCCAGCCTCGCAATAACCGTTATACTTCTCGACCTGGGCAACCAGACCCTCGGCGTCGATGCCCATGGCCTCGGCGAGCTCCTCGAGGGTGTCGGCCTTGGTAATCCAACCGGCCTCGAGCTCAGTCACGTTGCCGGCGCTCCAAGTGGGGTATATGCGGTAGTTCTGCATAGCCTCATCGTCGAAAACGATGAAGCAAGGGTTGGGCACCTGCTCCAGGCGGTAAGAGCCATGGTAGTACAGGTTGCCATGCTTGGGACGGTTGGCCTCGTTGGTGAAGCGGGTACCGTCGGAGCCGACGAAGATGGCATTTTTGGAACCAAAGCCGTTCTTGTCCTGCATGTAGGTGATGAACACGTTGTCCATGTCGGGGGCCTTGAAGTTGATATCAGGGCCAGCGACGTTGCTCATGTGCCACAAGTCGGCGCCACAGGCCATAGCCATCTTGATGCCGTCGCCCGTGTTGAAGTGAGCTCCCTTTGCGTAACAGTTGCACATCTGCAGGTAGTTCTGGACCATCTCCTGACTGTTTTCAAAGCCGCCGCAGGTAAGGACGACGCCGTTCTTTGCCAGGACGTTGTACTCCACGCCGTCCTTCTTTAGGATGACGCCCCAGACGACCTTGGTCTCGGGGTCCTGGATAAGCTTCACACCGGGAGCTCCATAAATAACGTCAATATTCTCGTTGGCCTCGACCTGCTTCTTAAGCATCTTATAGAGGTCGCTGAAGCCGTAGCGACCCGCGACAGTCACCTTGATGCAGCTCTCGGCACCGGGCATCTTGGGATACTCGGCCTGTGAGGCATCAGGACCCAGGGGGAACAGCTCATCAGCCCCGTGAGCCAATAACCAGTCCTGAAGGGTGCAAACCTCCTCAGCGTAACGCTCGAGCATGGCCTCGCTTACCGTGGTGAAGTCGGTGAAGATGGACTTGATGTAGGTCTTGGTGGCCTCAACGTCCAGGGGGGCGTAGCAGCTCTGAGCGCAGACACGGGAGTTGCCGCCGCCCAGGCCCTTGATAGCTTTCTCGGCCAGCAGGACCTTCGCACCGTTTTCAGCCGCGGTGATGGAGGTCGCGGCACCAGCGTCGCCGAAACCCACGACCACGACGTCGTAGGCGGCGTCCCACTTAATCGAGTCGCCGAAGGAAGCACCCCCTTCGGCCAGGGCGGGCGAGCAGACGGTTACGCCGGTGGCCAGGGCGGCAGTTCCAGTCAGAAAGTCTTTCCTTGAAAGCATGTTTATACCCCTTTTCTCTCTTGGCCGAAACGGCCGTTGGACGGCGCACATCGCCGCCGGGACAAAGCGATTCTATAGCCGCCATTTCATTTTCGTCTGTCGTATCGATGTGGCAAAAACGCATTCGGGCAGGTGAGCGGCGTAGTCGTTTTTGCTACAATCGGTTTGCACACGCACGGCCCAGCCCGGCGGCGCAAAAAGAGGCGTTCCGAGGCAGGGCAGACAGGAGAACACCATGCCCTCCGTATCCAGCGGCTCGGCCAAAAAAATCGCCGCGGCGACCTGTGCCGCGTTCGGCCTCCTGATCGCCTCCACCGCCATGTCGCGCGCCGAGGGTTCAGGCTTTGGCGGCAGCGCGACCACCATTGCCCGTGCCGCGACGCTGTTCGAGCTGTTCACCATGGCCTGTTTTTTCCGCTACCAGGCCCCGCCCATTCGGAGGGTGACCACCTTTGGATGCCTCTGCACAGTCGTGTACGTGGCCCTCTTCAGCGCCCGGCTAGTGGGCGTCGACCTGTGGGTCGGCTCGACGGGCCTGGAGGCGTCTCAGCTCATCGGCCTCTTTTGCGGACTGTCGGAAGGGACATTCATTATCGTCCTATGCTTCCTTTTTTCGGTGCAGGAGCCCCGCATGGGGGCCATTAGCGTCGCCGCCGGGTGTTTCCTATTCGATGTCCTCACCGCCATCGCCACCGTAGTCCCCACCTCGGCAACCCCGGCCCTAAAACTCATATGCCTTGCATTCGGCCTCGTCGCGCTCGTCTACTCGCTGGGGCAGGCTGCCTCCGACGAATCGCTCGCGCCCGAGATCAGGAGCCTTGTCTCCAGGTCCGACGGATACATTAGGACTTCCCGGACGCTCCCGAAGGGCCAGCGCGCTGGCTTCCTTTCCTGCGTCGTGGTGTTCCCGTTTCTCTACGGCGTAGCCATGCAGATAGTCAACGCCTCGGGCCTGGGAACGTACAACATCGTCTATCAGCTTGTTGTCTCGGCGGTCGTTGCAAGTCTTCTGGTGTACGTGGCGGTGCGCGGGGGCTCGCTCCAAAGCACAACCCTACTGCTTCTGGCCGCACCCGTGATCTTCGGGGCATACGTCCTCATCGCAATATCGGGGCCCGACGGCCTCTTCGCCGTTGGACTGCTGTCCAGGGTCGACTACTCCGTGTGCCAGCTTGTCTTCATCGTGACGCTGGCCAGGCTCTCTCATGCAAGTATCGGCGAGACTTGCTACTACACCGCGCTGTTCTACGGAACGCTGAAGCTGGCTGCCCTCCTGGGCAGGGAGTTCGCGACCGGGTTCCTACCCCTCCCCCTCGACCAGGGTCAGAGCGTCACCGTGGCCTTGGCGGCACTGGGTCTCACCATCGCCTGTTGCGTGTGCGTTGCACTTTCGGGGCGCCGCGTCGCGAACGAATTCGAGACCGATACAACACAGCAAGTCGATGTCCATCCGCACCCTGACAAAGCCGCCCTCTTCGCCCAGACCCACAGCCTCTCTACCCGAGAGGCCCAAATTTTTCAGGGATTCACCAGGGGCTTCAACATGGCCAGCATCGGCGAGGAAGCCGGCGTATCCACCAGCACCGTGGGCACCTACATGCACCGTATCTATGTAAAGGTTGGAGTCGAGGGAAAGCAGGGCCTCGCCGAGGCCTACGACGCATTCCAACCCGAAGAGCGCGCCGACAAAGGATAGATGACAAACCTCCATCACTGGGACGAAGCTCAGGTGGCCGCAAACCGGCCTTTTGCATCAAGATTGGCATAAAAGCCCGCCACGAGGGTATGTGCCATGACAAAGACGCCCCTCTCCGGCTTTCCCTGCGAAACCTCGAGATGGAGGGAGGGGAGCCCGTCGGTCTCAGGACGACGCAGGGTCGCCTCATTTCGATGCGGGTCAGGAAATTTGACCCACGAGCCTCATCTAGGGCGCATTCCTTCCTTCGCCATGTTGATAATGCCCTGGCATTTGTGGATACCCCTCTTTTGGTATGCGCGGCAGATATGACTCTTCGCGGTGCCCATGCTCACATGGAGGATTTCCTGAATATAGGACGCACTCCGACCGTCGAGGAGCAAGACGAGCAGGTATACCCCAGTTGACCTCCGCCGATCCCCCTCCTTAGCATCGTACATCTCCTCGAATTCCACGCGCATCGCCTTCGAATATGACTACAGCGCCTGCGACCAAAAGCGCCGCGCCCAGAAGACACGTGAACGCCCTTCCCCCACGGCCTTTTCCATACCTTCCGCCTTCTCTCCCTCCCCGCCGGGCCCGCAGGGAGCGTACCCCCCTCGCAGACAACGCCGGCACCCGTCTCGTTCCTAGCGACGAACTCGATGCCCTCGTCAGCCTCAACGCGCACGACCTCCTCACCGAAAACGTCACGACACTGCCCACGACGACCGAGCCTGTCGAGGTATTCAAGGCGAGAAGGTAAGGCCTGAAAAGGAAACCTCCACGCACACAAACGCCTTGTTCTCAAAACACGTCACCAAACGAAGATGAGTCCCGCAGCACCTCGGCAAGGACCCCAACTACCTGGTGCACATCGACCCGGCGGGCCCCTTCTGCTGCGCCATGAACTACCCCGTGCTCATGTCCACCGAGGCCGGCCTCAACACCAACGTCAACGCCCAGGTGTGCGACGCCGACGACCGCCCCATCCCCGGCCTCTTCAACGTCGGCCAGATGATGGGCAGCATGTACGCCAACGACTACAACTTCGCGATCCCCGGCATGAGCTACGGCCTGAACTGCATCACGTTCGGTCGACTACTCGGCCGTAATCGGGCCGCCGGCAAGTTCTTACAGATACGCTTCGGGGCGCTGGGGCATTCCGCCCGGTAATCCCGGACTGTGTGGCTATCCTCGGTTGAAACTCCCTTTGGGCGAGGGCCCGTTCTCGAGAGAGGCGGGGCCCCGCCCCTATTTGTCCCCCGGACCCTGCGCCCTGCGGGCGACGCCCGCCGGCGCCACCAGACGTCGGACCGATTCCGGCAGGTACAATCGCGAGGCCGAATGCGTTCGCCCGTCGGCCATATTAAGACAAAACGCCTGCTAAATTCAGGTGGCAGATTCTGCCACCCAAGTTTGGTGGGCGTTTTGTCGCATGGGCCGGCAACCGTGCGCACGGCGGAGGACGGGCATCGCCGCCTCCGACACAAAACGGGGCACCGGGGTCAGCCCTGACCCTGCGCAGCTTGCCACGGGGGGCAGGCACACCTACCGCCCCCCCGACGGCCGGCGGGCCACGCCACGCCCGTCCCGGCCCACCTCCCTTGGCCACTTGCTCCGGGCCAGGACCGACCCCGGTGCCCTGGCGGACAGGAAGGAGCAACCATGACCGAGAAATCAGCATCAACCAGCACGGCCCCCTTGGAGGTGACTAGGTGGCGCGAGGCAGGCGGCAGCCGAATCGAGGTAGATGACGGCACCATAGCAGACGGGGCCAAATCCGCGGCCGAGTACTCGGCCCCGTCAGGCACCCCTGGCATGAGGCCGACATCCATCGGCCTGGCCCTCGCGAGAACCTACCTTGAGGCGTGTGGCTACGCCCTGTCGGACCCAGCCCCCAGCGGCTTCGACATCGCCGCCCGAGACGGCGGCACCGAGGTCATGGCCAAGGTGTGCGTCTTCGCCGAGCCGTTCGACGCCAACGAACTTGACGAGCTTTTCAGCTCCAAGGGCCCGAGACGCGCGGCCCTCGCCCACATAGCCGAGACACTGCCCGACTCCGCCCGCGTCGACCTCATCGGGGTCGTCTTGGGCGACGAGGGCAGGGCGCAAATCCGCCACCTCGTCGGGGTCTGCGAGTGGGAATGCTAGCCGTCTTGGCATGATCGCAGACAAGCCTTTTGTTTGTGGAGACCCCGTCGATTCTCGGCGGGGTCTTTTTTGCCGCGCCTCCGGCGCCACGCCGCAGCCCGGGGCCCTCCCGCGGCGAGCCCACGGGCGGCAAGCACCTCTTCCCGCCGCCCATGGGCTGATCAAGGTCGCCGGCGATGCCGGCTCGGTGGGAAATAGGGTGCCGGCATCGCCGGCCCAGGGCCTTACGCCAAGCCGGCCCAAACAGGCCGAAAAGCCGAAGGGCCCGGGTCCAGCAAGACGCTGGAACGGGCCCTTCGGCTGAGCTTCCTTCATTCCTTGAGCAGGTGCGGTACAGCATGCCTCTTGGGAAGCGACGCTCTTGCCGGCTCTCCCATGCCGCCGCCCGCCTCTGGCGCAAAACGGAAAGCCAGGTTCCCCTTTACCACTCGCCGCTCACGAGGTTCTTTCCGAGCAGGTAACCAAAGGTGTCGCAGCATCCGCCTAGGTTGATGCCGGGGCAGCGGTAGTCATAGATGTCGCCAAACATGTCTCCCACGACCGTGCCCACGCCGTACAGGCCCGGGATGGGATCCTGGTTCTCGTCGCAGACGTGCATCTGGATGTCGGTGTTGAGGCCGCCGGTAATGCACAGCGTGTACGGCTCGTTCTTGATGCCGTAGAACGGGGGCTGCTTCACGGGCAGCAGGAAGCGCTTGTCCTTGTGGAACTCGTCATCCAGACCGGTCTCGCAATAGCCGTTGTAGCGTTCGACCTGAGCCAGGAATTCATCGGCCGGGATACCCAGGCCCTCCGCAAGCTCCTCGAGAGTGTCCGCCTTCACGGCGTTGGCCGCCATGGTGGCGTCGAATCCCGCATACTCGTCCGTCGTCGTCCAGTCGGCGTCCTTGTCGAACAGGACGGCGATGGAATCGTAGACCTCCTGCGTGTCGCGGTCGGGCCCGCCAACGCGGTCACCCTTCCAGGGGGCGCTTGCATACACCCAGTTGTCGTCCCAGATGAGGAAGGCGCAGCCATCGGGCTGGACGCGCTGGGGATAGGGCATGTAGCCGTACGTGCAGTTCTCGTTAGAGTAACGCACGCCCTTCTTGTTCACGAGCAGGCCGGGGAACGTGGTGAGCGCGCCCTCGGCCCACCAACGGCAGGGAAGCACCTCATCGCCCATCGTGGCGAGCATGGGGGCGTTGGGGGTGTACTTCTGCCACGCCGCGCCGATCCACATAGCCATCTTGAGGCCGCTGCCGTCGTACACGCCTCCCCATCCGAAAGGAAGCGCCATGGGGCAGTACTTGGCGACCATGTCCTTGTCGCGCGAGAAGTCTCCAGTAGCGAGAACGACGCCCTTGGACGCATTGTAGCGGACGTACCTTCCATCCCGCTTCGCGACGCACCCCGTCACCCGCCCCGTGTTGCCGTCGGCGCGGTCGAGCTGGACCGCCGTGGTGTTGTAGAGGACCTGCCCGCCGGCGGCCTGGATATCCTCGGCGAGAGCCTCCACCGCCTGCTGCTGGCAGGCGCCGGCGGCGTCGTTGTCGGGCGTCACAAATGAGTGGGAGACATTGAGCGTCGCGAGGGAGCCGCCGTTGTCTTGCTGGTTCAGTTCGATGACGGTTTGAATGCCGTGCTGTTCCATCCTGTCCATGAGCCAGTTCATGGCCTCGCCGGACTTCTCGTAGATGAGCCACCACTTCTCCTGGTCGAGGCGGAAGCTGTTGGCGGCAAAGATGGACTGGAAGATGGGCTCAATCTCTTCGCGGGTATAGTTCATGCCCATCTTCTCGGTGAGGCGCGTGTTGAACGCGGCGTTGGAGCCGCCGCGGGAAACGGGTCCGGAGCTTTCGGCGATAAGGACGACGTCGGCGCCCTCTTCAACTGCGGACATGGCAGTCACGAGGCCGCCCATGCCGGCGCCGATGACGAGAATCTCGCAATCAACCGTCTCCTCAATGAGAGACTCGTCGACCGGGTCGGGGGCAACCTCGAACGACCACTTGAGGTTCTGGAACTTGTCCGCAGTCATGAGCTCTTCTTTTCCGGCGCCGCCGTCGCTACGGCCGTCCCCGGAGGCCTGGGCGAGGGCGTCGGAGACCGCCCCCATAATCGCCTTGTTCGTAATTGTTGCCCCCGAAACGCCTTCGATATCGGCCGACTGAGCTGTCTCTATTTGGTCGGAATAGGTGCCGTCCTCGATTGCCTCGTAACCGCCGATGCCCTTCGTCTCGTTGTTGGGACTGATATCGACGACGGAAATCGCGCCGCCTGTGACCTCGACTGTCACGTTGATGTCGCCGCCCATACCGGTGCCGGTGCCGGTGTAAGTGCCGTCGACCAGGCCGGTGGCACCATCGGCGATGACCGCCAGCGGTGCGGCGCCTGCGGCGATTGCTGCCGCTCCCATGGCACCGGCGCCCTTGATGAAACTCCTGCGATTCACGCTTGCCATCATGCTTCCCTTCTGCGAGTTGCGTCCGACGCCCTTCGGCCCCGCGTCCATTGCGGCCGCAGGGCCATCGAGCGTCGTGCTGACATCACCAAGGTAGCCTTCGTCCCCTCTCTTCCACATCACGCAAAAATGCCTGCTTGACGCCTCACCCATGAACGATTTTCCGCAAACACAAAATGAGTGATGCGCGTCAAAGGGGTTTGGTCATAATAGGGAGATTACGCAAGCGCCGTCCCAACATGGCAGGGAGATAAGATGCAGCAGTCGCGGCCCCGCTCGGCTCCTCAACTCCGTTCAGCAGGCGCACTGAAGCCGCAGGATGTTGGGATGGGTGCCCTGTACTTCTTCGCCTCCCATATGGTAATCCGAACGGCGTTTTACCTGGGCGATGGCCGCAGCGAATCGCAGATGCTCGCCTTCACCCTTGCGGTTTTGGGGGCAATCTCCGCCTCCCATGTCTTTTACAAGCCCCTATTGAACCTCCGCCTCGCCACAACGGCCTACACTGGCGTTCCGCTTGTCAGCGTTTTGGCAAGCATGGGGGCAATCCTCGAACTGGTGTCGACCGTTCCCGGAGTCAGCGACGCCTACTTCTATCTGGGCGCGCTGTTCCTCGGGTTTGCGGTCGGATCTTTTTTCGTAGTCTTGTCTTCGACCATCACGCCAAAAACTCCTTCGCCCCATCACTTCCGCGTTCCCTGGTCGCTTGTCTGCGCAGCTGGCTTCTATTTCCTCTTTCGCCTTGCCAGCACGGTCTCCTACACCATAGGGGAGGGGTTCCTGCTCGCCCTCCCGCTCGTCACGCTTGCCTGCACGTCGCTTGACGCTCCCGCCGCCGACCCAGAGGCTCGGGAGGAAGATAGGCGGTCACTGCAGGTGCTGGTCTGGGTCTCGGCCGCCTTCGCAATCGTTGGCTCTGTTGTGGCCTGGGTTGCCAAGGGGGACGTCCCCCCGGTCGAAAGCTCAGTCAACTACTGGACGCTTTTCGAAGTAATGTCCGTCGCCATCATGCTCGCCTGCTGCTGTGTGCTGGCAAAGCTCGCAGGCCAAAGCGCGCTCCCGAAGGGGACCGGGGCGTTCGTCTCTTGCCTATGTATCCTGCCGTCATTCATTGCCGGCTGTGCCACGGCGGCGGCGTTCGTCCCCATCACAAACGGCAGCCTTATGTGGGAGTCGTCCTTTTGGGTGCTGATCGTCGCCATCTTCTCCTACGACATGAGGGCCACGCCTTATTCAGTTGACGGCATAGGCGTCGGCATCATGTTCGAGTCGATGTGCGTCGGTCAAATGGCGACCCAGGTCATGAGGGCGGGGGCCGGACACGGCATAACCCAACTCCTTGGCGTCGCCTTTGCCGTCGCGTACGTTGTGGGAGAATTCACCCAGCTGCATGCCTCAAACAAGCGCGCCGAGCACAGACCGCTCGAATTCGCCTCTGAGAAAGACGGTCAGGCGGGCAGATCATCCACCCGGTGGCCAGCTGCCGCAACGCACGCCGACGCCTTGTGCATGGAGGGCCAGAACACGGCATGTACCTGCGAATCAGGCAGCCGAAATGGCGACCCCCATTCGCAAGCCTCTTCTCTCGACGAGAGCAGCAAGCGACTCTGCGCCTTCTATGGCCTCACGGAACGAGAGGAACTCATTTTCAACCTCGTCGCATCGGGGCGGAGTGCCAGTTACATATCCGAGGAGCTTGGCATTTCGTTCAATACGGTGCGCACGCACATTCGGCACGTGTATGAGAAGATGGGAGTCCATTCAAAGCAAGAGCTGCTCGACATCGTGGACGCAAAATGACAGCGACGGCGTCGGCCACCCCATGTCAAGCATGAGTACCCCTGGAGGCTGGCTCATTGCGGCACTCGACTCTCGCCTTGACCCCCCGCGTCCATGCCCTTGAACCAGGCGCGTGGCCCGAAGTGCGTAGGGTGGCAGATTCTGCCACCCTCTGGCCCCTTTAGGCCCCAAGCGACCGTGACACGTTAGACACAGTTCGAAAACCCGCTCCTCCACCCTTCCCCACGCGCTATGATTCGTGCATCACGACACCGCAGGAAAGGAGACCCCCGTGCCAAGCAAGACACCGGAACTCACGAAGGAGGAGCGCGCTGCAGCGCTCGCAAAGGCTGCCAAGGCCCGCATGGAGCGAGCTGCGCTCAAGGATGACATCAAGGCCGGCAAGGTCAGCGTGGCGGAGGTCCTCGACATGGAGGGCGACGTGGCCCGCCGCATGAAAGTGAAGGACCTCATCTGCTCCGTCCCCGGCTACGGCGAGGCAAAGGCCGCCAAGCTCATGGACCAAATCGGCATCTCCGAATCCCGCAGGGTTCAGGGTCTGGGCATCCGTCAGCGCGAGGCACTTGTGGCCGCCCTCGGGCAGTAACGACGCCGCTGGCCCCCTCTCTGGCGCTCCGGCCTAGCCCCTGAAATGCCCCGACGCCGGTTCGAAAGCGAGAGAAATCGGGTCAGCCGCTCCGCCGGCTGGCCCGAACCTGTTTTTGAGGACGCACACGTCAACCACGCGCACGGCATCGCGGCCGGGTCTCTTCTCTCCCCTGCCGGTGTGTTCAGAGAGCGTCAGCAGCAGGTCGGCCGTGTACTCGACGGACCCGCTCTCCTTGAAGGCGTCCATGGCGGCCGACCTGTACCCGCCGCGGTTCAGGGATGAGATGGCGAGCACCGGGCATTCAAGTTCCTTGGAGATCGCCTTCAGGGCAATGACCGAGCGGGTCACCGCCTGGCGCTCAACCTCGCCCCTCTCAGCCGCGAGGAGCTGCAGGTAGTCAACGACGACGAGAGGGACACGCCCGGAGGAGCGCGCCAGGGCCCGAGCCTCGTCGGCCACCCCCTCAGCCGAGAAGGCGCCCGGGCGGTCCATGAAGACCATCTCGGTGCCGACCTCCTCGACGTAGGTGGTAAGCGCCCGGTTGAAGGCTTCCGCCTCCATCCCCCGAAGTGTTCCGGAGTCCATGGCTCGCCTGGCACCGATAGGCGCACCGAGAAGGCCGCAGCGTCGGGCCACGCCCCTCGCGACGAGCTCGTACGCGGGCTGCTCGAGCGTGGCGAAGAGAACGGGGACACCGTTGGATGCGGCGTTCTCGGCCACCTGGAGCGCGAGGGCGGTCTTCCCGCACCCCGAGGGCGCGCCCAGGATGGAGAGCCCCGGGTAGAGGCCGCCCCCCAGGGCCTCGTCGAGGGAGGCTATGCCCGTGGGAAGGGCCTCCTGCGTGTGCCTTCCATCCCTTAGCGCAAGCGCAATCGAGGCCGCGCTGAAAAGGCCCGAGGGAAGCTTTTCGAAATCTGCCTCTACTGGTACCGTCTGCCTTGCGCGCGTCTCCTCCGCCTTGAGGAAACTCCCGAACCTCCCCCCGTCTGCAGCCCACTGGGCGGCTGGGTCCGCCTCATCGCAGTCGACAGGCCACCATGCGGGGTACTCGGCCTCGATGCACGTGATGCCCGCCTCCCGAAGCGCGGCCGCCATGTCGCGTGCATGCGACCGTCCCGCCGCGTCGTTGTCGAGCATGACGACGACACGCCCCCGATAGCGCATCGAGACGAGCCTTTCGACGGTCCTTGCGTACGACGTCCCACACAGGGCCGTCGAGGCGAACCCGGCCTCTTCCACGGCAATTGCGTCGAAGGGCCCCTCGACGGCGAAGACCACGTCTTTCTGGAACGCGTCAGGGTTCCAGACGGGTTGGGGGCCCGCCTCCTCCGATTTCGGCTTCAGGTACTTGCGGGTTGACCTCCCCGTGCAGTCACGGTCGACGTGATAGCCGTCCGAACCGGGAAACGGGATGACGAGCCTTTTGGCACCTGGGTCAAATGAAATCCCATGTCGCAGGGCGGCCTCGGTCGAAAGACCGTGAGAAGAGAGGAGCTCCATGGCCTCGGGGCTGAATCGCGGGCTGTCGGCCTTCGCGTTGCGCCTCCCGTCAGGCACCGCATCGGCGCACATCCTCTTCACCTCCTCGAGCTGCACCATGGGGTCGCCCTCCTTCATGACGGCCCCCACGAGATCGAAGACGTCGCCCGACCTGTCGCATGCGAAGCACGCCCACCTCTCCCCCTTGATGGAGAAGGCGCTCGTCCTTTTGGGTCCGGACCCAGAGCCGCAGCAGGGGCACACGTACTTCCCGCCCGGTGCCTTGTCGAGCAGCCTCTCACAGACTTCTGCGAGGGACGTCCTCTCCTTTACCTCGGCAAACCTGTCAGTCATTTCTCTCCCGTCGGTCGGTGCGTTGGCGGACAGGATAACCTGTATGGAATGCCTTTCCTGTACTTGAGGGCCTTCCTACTCTTGTACTGATGTACAAGATATACGCACTGGTAAATTGTGGTTAAAATGCCTGGTTCAAGCCTGTTTTTGGCTGAAAAGCTAAAACAAGATTCCGACCATCCTAAAGCACAATCTGTCCCAGCCTTAAACATGAATTCGCCGACCCTAAAACAAAAAGTCGACCACCGTCTGAACACACGGCGACCTAAAGCAAGATTTGGCCCACTTTTGCCTGTTTCACGCTTGCGTTTTCCCACTTCAGAGCCCTGAACGCGCCGCCGCTGCCCTGCTTTTTAGAGAAACCCCCACATGGGCACGGTTCCGCCCAGGCCTTCGACCCCATCTGGAACGCCTTATCGAGGTCCCATAAAACTATTCTACAGATGGCCGTTTTGCCTGTTAGATGATCTAATTTGTTCTATGTCGGCCAGGCTAAAGCAAAAAAATGACCACCTCGGACCGGTTGTTTGAGACAGGCCTACCCCCTGGCGTCTCGCAACGGGCTAAAGCAAGAATTGGCGGTCTCCCGATGCGATGATAGGCTCATTATCAGGCCATCTGCCCTAGGTCTATTGCAATTTCACCGTCGGTCGAGTCGCTTTCGGCAAGCCATGCGCACGGCTATCGTGCTCCCTCGACGTCCCCTTTGTACGGGCCCCGTTGCGTCTCGCCATGCTCCGCGTGCCGCCCGATGTATCATCGACTGCGCCAATTACCTGCTGCTTTGAAAGTAAAGGCAGATGTGCGGGCCGGTTCTCTGACCGGTGCAGGACATATGCGCCCGCACTGTCGCAGGCCCGCGGCGGGCTGCTAAAGCAAGATTTTGACCCCCAATGCGCCGAGCCTGCACCCTAAAGCAAGATTTTGACCACATCCCACGAGATCTAGCTGGGATTTCGCGTTGCTTCGGGGGCATTTTCCAACGTGCGGACAATTTGACTTCGCAGCATGCCCAACAATGGGCTAAAGCAAGATTCTGACCCAACAAGTTACTTTGACAGGAAATCTACCAGGCTTTTTGCAATGCGCATCTCGCATTTCCCCATAGCCTCACACACAGGCTAAAACAATAAATGTCCCTTTGCCCTGGAAGCCGGAGAACCTACGGGCGAGCCATGCCCTCGGCGTCTATCTCAATCTTGTGCAGGGTCGAGTAGGCCGTGATCTCGAGGTCCCCCCAAGCGCCCTTGCCCTTTCCCCTCGAGGGGTCACGGGTAATCGTCGCCTTGATCCACATCCGCTTGTTGTCGCCTGCCCCAAAGCCCTCGGGCGAGGCCTCCTTCTCGGCGACGGCCCCTAGGACCTCGAGGAGGGACCTGACAATCTTCTGCTTCTTGTAGCTCCTCAGGGTTCCCTCGTTGGCCGGCGACGCCATCGCGAAGATGCCGTCCCAGGAGCGTTTGATGGTCGCGCTCTTCGAGGGTCTCCCCTTCTTGGGGAACAACTTGCCCCGCAGCTCGTGCATGAGGTCCGCCACATAGTAGGGCATCCAGGTGTTCTCGTCTGAAAGCGGCTCCAAGGGGAGCATGTTGTAGGAACCCGTGTAGGCCGCGAGCTCGCCGTTGAAGAGGGGTGCCACCTCAGGCACGAAGCCCCAAGCGTTCTTGATGACCTTGCCGTGCGACAGAATGGTCTCTCGGAATGAGGCGTCGATGACGTGCTCGGTCGCAAGGGGCGTGCCGTCGGGCAGCGTGATGCCGAGACTCGCGCTTGAGAGCATCTCGATGGCGGAATGCAGGAGCTCAAGGCTCGCCGTCTTGCGGTAGACCTTCTGGCTCACGCCCTGCTCGGTCCTCGTCATCTCGCGCAGAATCGTGGACTCGGTGATCCAGACGCGCCCGTGCTCCTCGCACTGCACGGCCTTCTTGTCCGACAGAAGGCCCCTGATGGTTGCCAGGACCTTGAGCGAGTAGAGGTGGTTGGCCTCATCGCGGGAGTAGAAGCGGCGGCAGAGCCCCGGCGTCGCCCTCAGCTCGACAGCGTCCCAGCTCCCCGACTTCGACTCGTGGCGGTAGATGCCGTCCTGACCATGGGCAATCTCGAAGAGTCCCTCCAGCGACTTGGCGGCGAACGCATGTGAGACGTCGTTGCGCGTGAGCTCGGCGTTGAGGACGCGCGTGGGGATAGCGGCCTCCTTGGGGGTGGGCATCTGCGAAATCGCATGCCTCACGTAGGAGAGCGTCTCCCTATCGTCACCCTTGGGACTGTCAACCTCGGTCGCCCCAAAGGTGAAGACGAGACCCGTCTTGCCCCCAACGCTCGTCGACATCGAGTCGAGCACGAGCGATACGGGGGTCGCCTTGGGGTTCTTCGGGACGATCAGCACCCAGCGCCCGGCCTGGCAGACCGCGCCGTTGCCGAACCGCTCGGGAGCGGTAAGGATGAAGGTGTAGTTGGTGGAGCCGTTGGGCGACTCGGTCACATGGACGAGCTGCATCCCGTCGGTGGGGCCGGCATCGATTACCTGCACCTCGACATCGCTCTCGCTCATGCGTCTCTCCCCTCTCCTGGCCGGCCCTGCGGCCGTCGTGCCGGTCTACATGTGCCGGCCGTGCGTTTTGTACATAGTAGCACTTTGGCTGATTGACATATTATATGTAGAGTAGTATTCAATAACACATAATATGTTTTTCATTCCTTGGAGGTACGATGCCACGAAAGCCGCAGAGTTATACGCTCGACGAGTCGACTGTACGCGCAATCGACGCCGCGGCAAAGAAGAGCGGCGCCCTCAAGAGCCGCATCGTCGAGGAGCTCATCCAGAAGGGCCTGCTCTCCGACAACTCACACCGTCCTATGGTGATCAGCGTCATGAGCTTTAAGGGCGGTGTGGGCAAGACGAGCGTGACCGTGAACCTGGCCCTGTGCCTCGCGAACCGCGGCCGCCGCGTCCTCGTCATCGACACCGACGGCCAGGGCAACGCGAGCCAGTCCCTCAACTGCTACGACCCCCATGCGACCGAGCCCTGCATCGCCGACGTGCTTCTCTCCGACGCAAAGGGCCGTCGCGCGCCCATCTCGAAGATCATGCGCAAGACCGAGCACGAGGGCGTGTGGTGCGTGCCGTCGTCCTTCCGCTTCAACGACCCCGACACCCGCATGCGCTCGGAGGTTGCCTCGGGCATCGACTCGCGCCTGCAGCACGCAATCGAGGATCTGTCCGAGGAGGGCAAGACCGACCCTGAGAAGCGTTTCGACTACGTGATTGTCGACTGCCCGCCGTCGCTCGGCCTCGTCGTCACAAACGCAATCACCGCCTTGGACGCTGGCAACCCCAACTCCATGGTGATCATCCCGGTCAGGGTCGACTACTACGCCATCTCGGGCCTCAAGAACACCGTGCAGGTCATCCAGTCTGTGGCAGAGGAGCGCCGCCGCCTCCCCTACTCCTGGGCGCTCTTGCGCACCATCGTGGAGCGCAACACCGTCTCGTACCGCGAGGGCGTGGAGATGATCAAGCGTGAGATCGACAACCCGTCCTTCTTGGCGACCTCAATCTCCAAGAACGTCGACATCGTCGAGTCGACCTTCATGCACCAGCCTGTCGTGGTCTACAACCCCTCCTGCAAGTCCTCCATCGAGTTCGAGTCCCTGACCGATGAAATCGAGACGCTGAACGCCGACGCGTTCATGGCCGGCGAGGAGGCGGGCATCAATGGCTAAGAAGAGCTTCGCGAAGGCAATGGCGGAGCGGAACGCCTCCCCCGCCCCAAACCTCACCGCCATGCCCCTTGGGGCCATGACCGACGAGGAGATCAGGAGAAAGAGCTTCGAGGCTCGCGTGGTCACGGGCAACGGCGGCGCCGACAAGCTCGCCCGCGCCAACATGCGCGCCGACCTCATGCGCCGTGCCGGCTACGACTTCTTCGACGTCCGCTCCCTTGTCTTCAACAATGAGAACGCCTACAGCATCGACGAGGACTCCATCGCCACCCTGGCGGACATGATCTACGAGTCCAAGGTGACCGAGCCCATCGTCATCCGTGCCATCGACGAGGGCCTCCAGGTCATCGACGGCGAGCGCCGCTGCCGCGCCCATATGC
>ERZ1034984.280-NODE-280-length-58105-cov-26.863325_pt1 | contig 58105 bp, 41 predicted proteins | sample MGYA00520589_ERZ1034984 | MGnify/ENA primary metagenome ERZ1034984 (study PRJEB33766, sample SAMN09781790) | gut metagenome | biome: gut microbiome | host: Homo sapiens | place: Madagascar | study: EMG produced TPA metagenomics assembly of the PRJNA485056 data...
CGCGACTACCTGTCCAGCTACCTGCTGTACGGCATGATCTTGCTGGCCGTCATCGGCATCGTGGGCGCATCCCTCACGGGCTATGCCACGAACCTGCAGATCCCCGCGTTCACCGGCTTCGTCGCCACGAACGCCGCGTTCGACGCCTCCACGGGCCAGGCCCTCGTCGACCAGGCCGGCAAGGCCATCACGAACAAGGCCGCCGCTTCGGGCTTCCTGTTCCCGGCGCTGTTCATCACCATCGCCTGCGGCGCCATTTCCGGCTTCCATAGCCTGGTCGCCTCCGGCACCACGTCCAAGCAGCTGGATAGGGAAGCGGAAGCGCAGCCCATCGGCTACGGCGGCATGCTCATCGAGTGCCTGCTGGCCGTCATCTCGCTGTGCGCCGTCGGCTTCGTGTGGAGCAAGTACGCCGCAGGCGGCTACGCCTCCCCGACCGCCGTCTTCGCCGACGGCCTGTCCCAGATGCTCGCATGCATCCCCGGCCTGGCCAACGTGCAGGGCTTGGCATATGCGCTGCTCATCCTGGCCGTTTCCGCGTTCTGCCTGACCTCGCTCGACACCGCCACCCGCCTGGCCCGTTACATGTTCCAGGAGCTGTGGACTCCCGTCGATGTGAAGCACGAGGACCTGACGGGCGTGCGCAAGGTCATGGCGAACCCCTATGTCGCCACCATCATCACCGTGGTCATCGGCGTGTTCCTGGGCATGACCGGCTACACCATCATCTGGCCGCTGTTCGGCGCCGCCAACCAGCTGCTTGCCGCCCTGGCGCTGCTGGCCGTGTGCGCATGGCTGGGCAACGCGGGCCGCAACAACAAGATGTTCTTCGTGCCCATGGCCTTCATGCTGGCCGCCACGCTCACCTCGCTGGGCATCACGTTCTACCAGAAGACCCTGCTCATCATGAAGGGCGGCGATATCTTCGCCCCCGCCGTGCAGGCGCTGCTGGCCGTGCTGCTGTTTGTGCTGGCCGTGGTGCTGGCCGTCAAGGGCGTGAAAACCATCGTGGCCACCGCCAAGCGCAACGCCGCATAAGCTGCCGCTTCGCTGAAGGGAAGGTCGCGCGAACCTGCGCCTCCTGAGACTGGGAACCCCGTCGCAACCTCGGTTGCGGCGGGGTTTTCGCGTGTTATGGGGCGTCTGCGCCGTTCGGGGTGAGAAGGACTGCCTGCGGTGGGGAAGCGGGTGAACGGTTTCGCGGGGTTTTGCAGGCTGGGCATGCAAGCCTTTTCGTGGCGCTACTGGGGCGCGGAGCGTCGCGCGTAGGGGAGGGGCGAGCGTAGGCGCTACTCCCAGAATAGCTTTGTGAGGCCGACGCGGGATTGCGTGCCGGTCTTCTGGTAGAGCGAGGTCAGGTGCCGCTGGAGCACGCGCAGGGAGATGCCCATGTCCGTGGCCACGTGCTTGAGCGGACGCTCGTCGGCGGTGACGGCGGCAAGCACCTCGGTCTCGCGCGGCGTGAGCGAGAAGCGGCTGGCGAAATCCCCCAGGTGCGCTTCCGGGGGGGGGTCGATTGCGGCATCGTCAGCGGAAGGCGCGACCTCGGTTGCCGGGCGCTGTGCAGCTTCCGCCGGATGTTTGGCGACTACCGGCTGAGCAGACGTCTCGCCGCCCCTCGGGCGCGGCTGCAAATCCAGCATGCCGGCGGCGAAGAGCAGCGCGTTGATGCCGATGATCAGGGGGACCAGCAGCACGACAACGGCTATAGGGCTCGTCAGGTTGATCACCAGCAGCGCGGGTGCACCGATCGCGATGGCGGTCACGTTGTTGAGCGCCCGCCCCATGCTGCACCACAGGTCGGGGGCGCGCAGGAACTGTGCAATCCAGACGAACACCGCGGTATAGAACGTCATGAACACGCCCGAGCCCAGGAAGTAGACGACCTCTCCGACAACGTACGGCCCGCCTGCCTCCACCCCGAGCATCGCGCCGACTGAGAGCAGCATCATCCAGAACATGACGATGCCCAGGTAACGCGCCCTGTGCAGATCGAACAGCACGCCTCCGGCGAAACCGCCGACAGCCATAAGAATGCGCGGCGTGATGTCGGTATATTGGCTGGTCCAGGGTGAGCCAATGTCCATAAAGGTGTAGAGCGTGTTGAACAGCACGGAGAACAACAGCACCAGCGCGAAGATCACGATGACGGCGGTACGAGGGGTCATGTGGTCGAGGCGCCATCCGGCGAATTTGCTGCTTTCGAGGTGGCCGCCTTTGCGCTGTTCCCGTTGCGTGGAAAAGGCTGCGAGCGCGGATCGGGGCGGCCATATGCGCGCGTTGATCACGCCGAGGGCGATGATGCTCGCGGAAAGCACGACAGCTTCGACTAGGTGATTCGAAGTGAGCTCGAGCAGGGGGATTTGCGCGAGCACGCCGAGCGCGTGGCTGCCGCCGATCAACGTCGCGAACCGCGCGATGCTGCGCGACCTCACGCACGTTGCCCAGTACACGGTGGCGCCGGCAAGCCCGATAAGGAAGAATCCGACCGCACCTGTGCATGCGATTACCAGCGGCGACGACGCGAAAACGACGCCGACAAGGGATGCGACCCCAAGGACGGTGACGACTCCCATGAACACAGGTCGGCCCTTTTCGCGGACAAGGCGGTTTTTAAGAGGGAAGGCCAGCAGGCCCAGGGTGCTGGCACCTTGGATGGGGAATTGCGAGAGGAAGGGACCATGTCCTCCGGGTTGAGCTAGGTTTGCCTGGAAGAACAGCGTCGACTCAAGGAACACGAAGAAGAACAACGCAAGTGCGCAAAACAGCAGTCTATTTTCGCGTTTCGCGTTGCCCATCGCACCCCTCCTTCCAGGCGTGTCCGTGCCCCCTAAACCTATTGTATCCCGTGTTGCGTTACCTTCGTTTTTCAATTTCTCCCAAATGGCTAACTTTGGCCGCGAGTTCTTGGGAAGCGTCCGCGGCTTGGCCGCATTGTCCACGGGGGTCGTTTATACGACCCCCTGACGCCCATTCATCCACCTGCGAAAACGGAATATCGGGGTCGTACGTTCGCATATACGGCGTGGTTCCCTGTACCCCCATTAGGAATGATGTTATTAGGAGGTGCAGCGGCTTGATGCCGGCTGCGCCGCTGGTGCGATGCGCGGTTACGGGCTGCGTGCGCGCTTGGCGATCGGCGGGTGATGCCGACGCCGGCGGGCGCGATGGCATGGGAGGACCGTGCGGGAAGGAGCGGGCCCATGAAGACGTCAGGGTACCGGAAAAGCCCGAGCGCGCGCATATGCAAGCGCAAGGGGATATGGAAGGCCGCGATGCGGTGGAAGGAGGCGAGGACATGAAATCGACGAAGCGTTTCAAGGCAGCGTTAGCCGCCGTGTTGCTGCTTGCGTTGTCGCCGCTGTTCGGCGGCGCGGCGTTCGCGGAAGATTCGTCGGCGACAACGTACAGCGGCAACAAGACCGCCGTCACGGACCCCTCGACCATTTGGGATTGGTCGGGGCTTATCAAGAGCGACACGTCGAGCGTCGGACGCATCTGGACCGACAAGACCGTGTCGGACGATGCGCTCAGCGAGAACGGCGTTACCGTGGACAAGGCGGACGGTGCGGACTTCCTGACCGCGCTCACGGCGTTGTCGTCCACCTCGAACCTGTCCGATACGGCGACCACGCCGCTTGACATCGTGCTGGTGCTCGACGCCTCCGGGTCGATGAGCGACGCCATGGGCAGCGGTGACACGACGAAGCGCATCGACGCGCTCAAGAGCGCGGCGAACTCGTTCATCGACGAAATCGCCAAGCAGAACGCGACGGTCAAGGATGCTGCCAAGCAGCATCAGGTCGCTATCGTGAAGTTCGCTGGAAACAAGACCGACAAGGTCGGCAACGACACGTATCGCGATGGCCAGTATTGGTACAACTACAGTCAGGTGATGAAGACGCTGGCTCCGTGCACCAGTGACACGAAAGATGCTTTCTCGTCCCAGGTGAACGCCATCAAGCCCGCCGGCGCAACGAATGCTGCCGCAGGCTTGGAGCTTGCGAAGGGCCAGACTTCTGGTCGTTCCGATGCCAAGAAGATCGTCATCTTCTTCACCGATGGCACGCCGACGGACTATAACGAGTTTTCTCCGGAGGTCGCCTCGAGTGCCGTTGGATACGCTAAGGATATGAAGGATGCGGGTGCTACGGTGTACTCCATCGGCATCTTCAAGGATGCCGATCCGGCCAAGTATCCCAACGAGCAGGGCGTTTCCAACGAGAACAAGTTCATGCACGCCGTGTCGAGCAACTACCCGTCTGCCACATATACGAAGGCTTGGGATGGGTATAAGTGGAACTTCGGCGACCGTGCGAAGGGCTCCGATGGCAAAGACGCCACGTTCTACAAGAGCGCGACCAATGCCGATGAGCTGAAGCACGTGTTCGACGACATCTCCAAGGAGATCTCGAAGGGCGCCGGCTATCCCACGAAGACGAGCGAAGGCTATGAGAGCAGGACTGGCTACATCACCTTCGACGATCAGCTGGGCGATTACATGCAGGTCACCGACCTGTCCAAGCTCGTGTACAACGGAACGGTGTACGGCTGCAAGTCCAAGACCACGGTTGGAAACGTCGACACGTACCATTTCAGCGGCGCCGTGCATTCCGGTTTGGCCGCTGCCGACCTGAAAGACGTCGTGATCACCGTTACGCGTTCGGACAAGGCTGCGGTGGGCGACAAGGTGCAGGTGAAGGTGCCCGCATCCCTGATCCCGCTGCGCAATTTCGCCATCGATTTGGCGAAGGGCACCATGAGCGTCTCGGACACCACGCCGATCTCGGTGCTGTACTCCTCCGGCGTGAAGCCGGCGGCGCTCGATCTGCTGGAGAACCCTGATGAAGCCATGAAGGCTTATATTGAGAAGAACACCGACGCAACGGGCAAGGTGAACTTCTATGCCAACAAGTGGTCCGGCGAGAAAACGGGCGACGCGGTCGCCACGTTCGAGCCGGCAACGGGCAATAGCTACTATTACTTCACGCAGGACACGCCCATCTACGCCGATGAGGCATGCACTGTTCCCGCGAAGTCGATAGAGGAAGGCTCTACCTACTACTACAAGCACGACTACTATGCCATGGAGAACGGCAAGCCCGTCGCGAAGACCGAGCATGTGTCCTTCCCCGGCGATGCCGCTGAGCAAGCTGAGGGCGTTATCGCCAAGGACTCCACGGGCGCCTGCTACTTCAAGTCCGGCGCGCCGCGCTTGACCTATATCAACGAGCTGCACAAGGTCAAGGAAGAGAATCGCACGGCCACGGCTGCGGACGTGCTGAACCCGAAGTGGAGCGGCACCGAGCAGTCTGCCGCGCAAACGCAGATCAACGCCTATCTGGGCAATAACGGCAAGCTGAGCATGGATGTGCCCGGCACGCTGACGGTGACGAAGCAGCTGAAGCTGCCCGCTGGGTACGACGCGGCTGATTTCGCGAACGATTCCTTCGAGTTCACCATCGCCATGCAGGATGCCGTCGGCAAGAGCTTTAACGCCGTGGTGAAGAACGCGAACGGCCAGCAGCAAGGCGATAGGTTCGTGCTGGCGTTCGGTCAGGACGGCCAGGCGAAGCATTCCCTGAAGCCGGGCGAGACCCTGTACGTGTACGGGCTTTCCGATGGCTGGGACTATAAGGTAAGCGAGACGCCGCGCGATGGTTTCACGGCAGAGGCCGACGGTGCTGAGGGCAAGATCACTGCTGGCGAGACGAGCGCGGTAACGTATACGAACACGTACGCCGCATCCGGCACGCTGGTTGGCGAGACGTACCTTCAGGGCAAGAAGGTGCTGACCGGTCGCGAGTGGCTCGAAACCGACAAGTTCACGTTCGTTCTGAAGGATGCCGATACGTCCGTTGAGGCGCCGATGCCGCCGGCCGGCACTCTCGGCGAGACGCGTGTTGAGGTAACGCAGCCGTTAGGCACTCCGGCCGGTACAGAAGTGCCTTTCAACTTCCAGGACATCAGCTACACGAAGCCGGGTACGTATACGTATGAGATTTGGGAGTCTGAGGAGCTCAGCATCCTGAACCCCGGCGTGAGCGCATCTCAGGCGTTGTACCAGGTCGTCGTGACGGTAAGCGACAAGGACCACAACGGCACGCTGACGGTGGAGTCCAAGATGACGAAGCTGTTTGACGATGATGGCGTGAAATGCGAGGAGTTCATCGAGAGCAATACGGCGAAGTTCGAGAACGAGTACAAGACCTCCGAGGTGAAGTGGACTCCCAGCGGCACGAAGGCGTATACGGATACGACGGGTGAGAACCCCCTTAAGCCGGACATGTTCCATGTGATCGTTTGCACGAACAACGCTAAGGCGCCGTTGCCCGAGGGCGAAGGAGTGACGCGTGTCGATCGCGGCGAATGGCGCGGCGTTCTGACCACGGTCGAGGCGGGCGGCAGCATCGCGTGGCCGTCGGCGAAGTACGAGCATAAAGATCTTAACCCTGAAACGCTCGATGCCACCTTCGAGTACAAGATCGTCGAGGTGGTCAAGGTCGAAGGTACGTGGCGTGCCGTGAAGGACGTCCTTGCGGACAAGACCTTCGACCCGGCTGGCATGGTGTACGACCAGACGGTGTGGACCGCGAAGGTGACCATCGCGGACAAGGGCGGTGTGCTTGAATTGAGCGCCAAGTACTACAAGAACGATAGCGAAGAGCCGATTGCTGGCAGCATGTTCAGCTTCGAAAACTCGTACAAACCCGACCCCGCCAAGCTCGAGGGCGATACGGCGATTCATGGCACCAAGGTGCTGACCGGCCGCGATATGGCGGAAGGCGAGACGTTCGGCTTCAAGCTGAGCGCGGCCGATAAGGCTACGCAGGACGCCATCGACGCCGGCGCTATCGTTATCCCGGAGGGTGCTGCCGAAGCTGTGGTGAAGGGCGCGAAGGCGGGTAAGGAGACCACGTTCTCCTTTGGCGAGATGACGTTCAACAAGCCCGGCACGTATTCGTTCGCGGTGCAGGAGAGTCAGTACTGCGGCAAGAATCTTGATGAAGCGGGCGCCGCAACCGGCGGCATCGTGTTCGATCGTCATGTCCACAAGGTCACGGTCAAGGTGACCGATGACCACAGCGGCAAGCTGGTCGCCGAGGTGAGCTACGACAACGGGTCGGCGAACTTCGTGAACGAGTACAAGCAGGAGACGCAGCTCTCCGGCATTACCGTCCAGAAGACGCTGAATGGCCGCGACATGGCAGCCGATGAGTTCTCCTTCAGCATCCATGGCGTGGATAAGGACGGCGCGGTTACCGCTGCCGAGGCCGAAGCCCGCTTGGCGGATTCCGACCGCAGCTTCACCAACGCTGCGCGTGCCGATGGCATCGCGTGCGATATGGCGAAGATGAACGGCGTCACGTTCACGCAGGCTGATATCGGCAAGACGTTCGCGTACGAAGTGCGCGAGGTCGTGCCCGCTCCCGCCGACGCTAAACCCGGCGTCACCTACGACAACAGCGTGCATACGCTCGAGATCACAGTGGGTATGAGCAGCGATGTCGACAAGCATCTGACGCTGACCACCAAGCTGGATGGGACGGTCGTCGATTCCGCGACCAATCCTGTGGCGTTCGTGAACGGCTATCAGGCAACCCCGACCAGCTACGATACCGCTACCGCCGGCCTGAACAAGGTGCTCGAGGGCCGCGATTGGATCGATTCCGACGAGTTCACGTTCGAGCTGAAGGCGCTCGATGGCGGTCCGCTGCCCAAGGATGCCGCGGGCAACGATGTGACCACCGCGACGGTGACCAAGGCGAACGCGGAGAGCTTCGGATTCGGCACGATCGAGTTCACGTCCGACATGGTGAAGGCCGAGCCCGATCATAAGCGCACGTTCACCTACGAGGTTCGCGAGGTCGTGCCCGCCGACGGCCATAAGCTGCCGGGCATCCAGTACGACGACAACGTGGCCACCATCAAGGTGACGGTGTCCGACGATGGCTCCGGCATGCTCAAGGCCTCTGCGGTTGCGGAGAACACCAGGTTCGTGAATCGCTACGCCGCTGAAATCGATTACACGGCGGCGGGCGGCCTGAACGTGGCCAAGACCCTGACCGGCCGCGACATGGCCGAGGGTCAGTTCACGATCAAGGTGACCCCTGGCGACGAGGCGTCGGCGTACGCGCTGGGCCTGCCGCTGGAAGGCGCCGAGATCGCCATGCCCGCAGCGGCTGACGGCGTGCAAGCTGTGAAGTCCGCGCTGGACGAGCAGCACGTGGTGCTGCGTCAGAGCGACGTGGGCAAGACGTACACCTATAAGGTGGTCGAGGTGGTAGGCGAAAAGGTTACCGGCTACACCTACGACACGACGGAGTACACGGTAACGGTGACGGTCGAGGACAACCCGCAGCAGGCCGCGCTGACGGTCAAGACCGTGGTGGCCGGCGGGCCTGGTGGCACCAAGATGTACGTATACGGCGCAGACCCGTCTGCTGCCGGCACGGGCCCCGCAGTGGTTCCCTTCGCCAACGCGTATGCCGCCTCCACCGATACCCCGGGCGGTACGGCCGCTCAGGTGACGGCGACCAAGGAGCTCACGGGACGTCCGCTTTCCGCCGGCGAGTTCACCTTCGCGGTGAAGTACGCAACGGGCGGGGACGACCTGCGGACGGCTAAGAACGCGGCCGATGGTACCGTGACGTTCGATGCCCTTCATTACACCACCGAGATGCTTGAGGGTCTGGTGAAGGACGGCAACGCCTCCAAGACCTCCGACCAGGGCGTCACCTCGTGGACGGTGAGCTACCTGGCCTACGAGAAGACCGACGGCCTGGCAGGCCAGGGCATCACGGTGCAGACGCAGCCGATCCCGTTCACGGTGACGGTCGTGGATAACGGCGACGGCTCGCTTACGGCAACGGCGAACCTGGACAAGGGTTTGAAGTTCGAGAACGCGTACTCCACGGGCGATCCGGTGCAGGTGGGCCTGACTGGCATGAAGATGCTGCAGGCGGCACCCGGGCTTAAACCGGCCTCCATCGAGGGCAAGTTCACCTTCAGGGTGACCTCCGACGATGCGGCCGCTCCCATGCCCGAGCGCACCACCGCCAATAACGCGGCGGACGGCAGCGTGGACTTTGGCACCATCAAGTTCACGTTGAACGACCTCAACCGCGCCTTGGGCGTGAACGACCAGACGGCCGCCGCAGACGCCGATAAGGCCGAAGCGGATGCCGCGAAGGCTGCCGACCAGGCTGCGGCACCGGTTGCGGAAGCCGATGCCGATGCTGCGAAGGCCGCCGATGCCGATGCATCGAAGGCTGCCGCGGACGCTGACAAGGCCGCCGCGGGTGCGGATAACGCTTCCGCCCAGGCTGCCGTCGAAGGCGACAAGCCTGCTGCCTCCAACGAGGGCGACAAGCCCACGGCAGGCGACGAGCAGGGTGCGGGTGCCGTAGCGGCTCCCGATACCGCCAGCGGCACGGTTGACGAGGTTGCCCCCGGCAACCAGCCGGCCGACCAGCCGGCGAACCCGGAGCCCGAGTCCGGCAAGCCCCGTTCTCACGTGTTCACCTATAAGGTGACGGAGAGCGGTTCCGCGCCCGGCGTGACCAACGACGCCGCGGCGACCAAGACGGTCAGCTTCAAGGTGACCGACGACGGAGCCGGCAAGCTGACGGTCGAGCGCCAGGGCGCTGCGGCGAACCCGGCGTTCTCCTTCGCCAACACCTACACGGTGGAGTCCAACTCCAGCGTGACCGATCAGGTGGCGGTGACAAAGACGCTGACCGGCCGCGACATGGCCGCCGGCGAGTTCGCGTTCGAGCTGCTCGAGGGCGAAAACGTGGTGGCGACCGGCGCTAATGCCGCCGACGGAAGCGTGGCGCTGAGCGCGGTGAAGTACACGCAGCCCGGCACGCATCGCTACACGTTGCACGAGGTCGGGGGCGGCACCGTCGCCAACGGCGTTACCTACGACGGCGCGACGTTCACCGTGGTCACCACGGTGAAGGACAACGGCGACGGCACGCTCGGCGTGGCCCATGCGCTGGAAGGCGCGCGCGAGGCGACCTTCGCCAACGCCTACCAGGCAACGCCCACAACGGTGACCATCGGCGCCTCCAAGACGCTGGTGGGCAAGAACCTTGAGGACGGGCAGTTCACGTTCGTACTGACCGCGGCCGACGGCACCGAGCTGAAGGCGAAGAACGCCGCCGACGGCAAGATCGCTTTCCCGGCGCTGACGTTCGACAAGCCCGGCACGTACGAGTTCGCGCTCACCGAGCTCGACGACGCGCAGGCGAACGTGACGTACGACAAGCACGCGTACAAGGTGACCGTGACGGTCGTCGATGGCGGGCTCGGCCACCTGAACGCAACGGTGGCAGGCGATGCCGACGTGCTCGCGTTCACGAACACGTACGCCGAGCCTCCGGCACCCGTGCAGCCCACGCAGCCCGGCGGCAAGACCTTCGCGCCGAGCGGGCCTATCGGCAAGGCGCTGATGCAGACGGGCGACGACAAGCTTGCCCTGGTCCTGCCGCTTGCGGCAGTGGCTCTGGCGGGCGCGGCGTCCATCGCGGCGCTGGTCATCATGCGCCGTCGCGATAAGCGCTAGCGCAGCCAATCCCGGCGAAGGCCGGATGTGAGAACTTGTCGCCGCGCCGGGATAGGGCGGCGGCAGGATGCAAGAAGAGGGCCGGGTTGATACCCGGCCCTCTTCGCGTTTCGTTGTGTTGTGGATTCCTACACGGGCTTCACCTCGACGCCGGCCTCGGTCAGCGCGGTGCGGATCTTGCCGGCGAACTCGAGCGCGTGCGCGTTGTCGCCGTGGATGCAGATGGTGTCGGGCTTCACGGTGATCAGCTTGCCCGATACCGACTCGATGGCGCCCTCTTTCACGGCGCGCACCACGCGCGCCACGGCGAAGTCCTCATCGTCGATGACGGCGTCGGGAAGCTTGCGCGACACCAGCAGCCCCTCGTCGGTGTAGTTGCGGTCGGCGAAGAACTCCTGCGCGGTGCGGATGCCCTCCGCCTGGCCCGCGCGGATGAGCTCGCTGTTCGCCAGGCCCACCAGCACCAGGTCCAGGTTGGCGTCATGCACGGCGGCGGCGACGGCCTGGGCAAGCTGCGGGTCTACAGCGGCGCGGTTGTACAGCTGGCCGTGCGGCTTCACGTGGTGCATGCGCGCGCCGGTGGCGTGGCAGAAGGCTTGCAGCGCGCCGATCTGATACAGGATGTAGTCGTAGGCCTCGTCGGGCGACATGGCTATATCGCGGCGGCCGAAGCCCTGCAGGTCGGGGTAGCCCGGATGCGCGCCCACGGCCACGCCCGCCTCGGCGGCGAGCTTGACGGTGCGGCGCATGACCACCGGGTCGCCGGCGTGCATGCCGCACGCCACGTTGACGCTGGAAACCAGCGGGATGACCTGATCGTCAAGCCCGAGCGTGTATCGCCCGAAGCTTTCCCCCAGGTCGGAGTTGAGATCGATGCTCGGCATGTTCAAACACTTCCATTTCCATATACATGAGCGTGCGCGGTTGCGGCATGTCGCAACCGCGCACGGCGTCGGTTCGGGTTGTTCTCCCTCGGACAAGCCTCAGGCGAATCGGGGCGATTGCCCGGCTAGCCCTTCAGGTCCACGTTCTTGGTGTCCGTGATCAGCATGTAGCCGGGGGCGTGCGTGATGGCGAACGGCGGCTTGCTGTTCATGACGATGGACTGCGGGGTGACGCCGCATGCCCAGAACACCGGCACCTCGCCGGGGTTGATGTCCACCGGGTCGCCGAAGTCGGGCTTGGCGATGTCCTTGATGCCGATGACGGAGGGGTCGCCGATATGCACGGGCGCGCCGTGCACCTTCGGGATGGCGCCGGAGATCTGCACCGCCTTCACCACCTGGTCGTAGGGGATGGGGCGCATGCTGACCACCGTGTTGCCGCTCATGGAGCCGGCCGGTTCGCACGCCAGGTTGGTAAGGTACATGGACACGTTGCGGCCCTGGGTGTTGTGGCGCATCTCGATGCCCGCCTCGATCAGCTCGCTCTCGAAGCTGAACGAGCAGCCGATGATGAATGCCACCAGGTCATCGCGCCAGTAATCCACCACGTCGTCGACCTCGTCCACCATGACGCCGTCCTTGTAGATGCGGTATCCGGGGAAGTCGGTGGCAACGTCGCAGTCCTTCGCGCAGATGTGCGTCATGCGCTCGCCCACCTCGGTGACCTCCAGGATGGGGCAGGGCTTGGGGTTGCGCTGCGCGAACAGCAGGAAATCATAGGCCTGCTCGCGCGGCAGGATGATCAGGTTCGCCTGCGCGTAACCCGGGCACAGGCCGCTCGTGGGGGCGGCGAACTTGCCTTCGCGGATCAGATGGCGCGCCTCGGCGGGCGTGGCGTGGAGCATCTGCTCCCATACGTCGGCGTCGACGCCTTCGGGCTTTGCAGGTACCGGCATTTCGATTCCCATAGCGATTCCTTTCGTTGATCCCTACACTTCGCCTGCAAGGAACTGCTCGATGAAGCCCGTGTCGGCCAGGCCGGCGCGGAACGTCTCGTTCTCCATGATGGCGAACTGGAAGTCAAGGTTGGTGTTCACGCCCACGACCACCATCTCCTCGAGCGCGGTGCGCATCTTGGCGATGGCCTCGGTGCGATTGCGGCCCTGCACGATGATCTTGGCGATCATGGAGTCGTAGTACGGCGAGATCTCGAAACCGTCGTAAGCCGCGGTGTCCACGCGCACGCCGTTGCCGCCGGGCAAGTGCATCTGCGAGATGGTGCCGGGGCTGGGCATGAAGTTCTTCTCGGGCGTTTCGGCGTTGATGCGGCACTCGATGGCGTGCCCGCGCAGCACGATGTCGTCCTGGGTGAACGACAGCGGCTCGCCGGCGGCCACGCGGATCATCTCGCCCACCAGGTCGGTGTGCGTGACCATCTCGGTGACGCAGTGCTCCACCTGGATGCGCGTGTTCATCTCCATGAAGTAGTAGTTGCGCTCGGCGTCCATGAGGAACTCGATGGTGCCGGCGGACGTGTAGCCCACCGCGCGTGCGGCCTTCACGGCGTCGTCCATCATGCGGCGACGCAGGGCCTCGTCGGCGTCCAGCAGCGGGCTGGGGCTTTCCTCGATCATCTTCTGATGGTTGCGCTGCACGCTGCAGTCGCGCTCGCCCAGGGCCACCACGTTGCCGTGGTTATCGGCGATGATCTGCACCTCCACGTGGCGCGGGTTCTGCACGGCGCGCTCCAGGTACATGGTGTTGTCGCCGAAGGCGTTGACGCTTTCGCGCTGGGCGATGTTGAACATGTCGGCGAAGTCCTCTTCGCTCTCCGACACGCGCATGCCCTTGCCGCCGCCGCCCGATGACGCCTTGATCATGATGGGCCAGCCGATGGTGTGGGCCTGCTCAAGCGCCACATCCACGTCATGGATACCCTTCTTTGTGCCGGGCACCACGGGCACGCCGGCGTCCATCATGGTGCGGCGGGCCTGGCTTTTGTTGCCCATGCGGTCGATGACCTCGGGCGTGGGGCCGATGAACACGATGTCGTTGTCGCGGCACAGCTTGGCGAACGTGGAGTTCTCGGACAGGAAGCCGTAGCCGGGGTGGATGGCGTCGGCGCCCGTGCCCTGGGCCGCGGCCAGGATGGCGGTGGTGTTCAGGTACGAATCGCGCGCCGGCGCGGGGCCGATGCACACGGCCTCATCGGCCAGGTAGGTGTGCAGCGCTTGGCGGTCTGCCGTGGAGTACACCGCGACCGTCTTGATGCCCATGGCGCGGCATGCGCGGATGATGCGCACGGCAATCTCGCCGCGGTTGGCTATGAGGATCTTGTTGAACATGGGGCTCGCCTGGCCTTACGCGTTCGCGCTGGTGGAGATGCGGAACAGCGGCTGGTCGTACTCGACCTGCGTGCCGTTGGCGGCCAGCACCTCGGTGATGATGCCCGGCGCGGGGGCGGTGATCTCGTTCATCATCTTCATGGCCTCCACGATGGCCAGCGTCTGGCCGGTCAGCACCTCCTGGCCCACCTTCACGAACGGGTCCTCGTCGGGGCTGGGGCCGGCGTAGAACGTGCCCACCATGGGGCTGCGGACCACGCTGGCGTCGTCCTCGCCGGCCACGGGCGCGCTTGCGGCGCCGGCCACTACGCCGGTGGCGTCCTCGCGGGCGTTGAGCAGCTGGCCGACGCGCTCGGCCATGAGGGGCAGGGTGGAGGCGGACAGCGCGCCGGCGGCGGGCTTGCGCTCCAGCTCGATCTCAACCTGGCTGTCCTTGAAGCGCAGGGCCGTCAGGTTGCCCTCGTCCATGATGTCGAGGAGGTCGAGGATGTTCTCGCGGCGCTGCTTCATGGCGTCGGCGGTGCCGTTGGTTTCGTTCGTGGTCATGGGGTGCTCCTATCGGTTCGACTCGCTTGCGGGTTGCTCTGCGGGCTGCAAGCGTTGTTGCTCGGTTTTGCTCAGTTCGATCCACAGCTTCTGGCTGCCGGACGCGTGCGCGCGGGCCTGCGCTTCCAGGATGGGCGTGAGCCTTCGCGCCGTCCTTCGCGGCGATATGCCGCCGTAGCAGGGGCGCTTGACCATCTTGGCAAGCGCATCCATGCGGCGTGCCTCCTGGCGGTACAGGTCCTGCGCCTGCTGGATGGTGACGGGGGCGAAGCGGATGACGCGGCCCGGCGTGCACTGCACCAGCTTGGGCAGGTCGACGCTGCAGACGGTGCCGATCTTGGCGTAGCCGCCGGTGGTCTGGCGGTCTGAGAGCATGATGATGGGGCGGCCGTCGGCGGGGATCTGCACGGCGCCCAGCGCGATGCCGTCCGAGATGATGTCGCTGCCGCTCACCGTCTCGATCTCCGGGCCGTCCAGGCGGAATCCCATGCGGTCGCAGCGGCTGGTGGTGGTGTAGGGCTGGCCGTAGAAGGTGTCCACGCCGTCTTGCGTGAACATGTCCTCCTGCGGGCCGGGCACCACGCGCAGCGTGATCTCGGGGTCGTCGAAGCCGTAGAACGCGTCGTCCCGGTCGACGGTGTGCGAGCCCAGGTTGGGGATGAAGTCGATGTTGCGCGTGCAGAACGGCAGGTAGTCGCCGGTGATGAGCGCGCGGCCCTTCCATCCGCCGATGCCGCACTTCAGGTTGGTGGAACGGCTGCCCATGACCTCGGGCGCGTTGATGGAGCCGCCTGCGATGGCCAGGTAGCCGTACATGCCCGTCTTCGGGGCGCCGAAGGCCAGCACGCTGCCGCGGTGCACGGCCAGCGCGGTGTACATGGGCGCGGGGCGGCCGTCGAGCGTGGGACGGAAATCGCCGCCGGTGATGGCGACGTAGGTGCTGGTGGTGAAGCGAAGCGTCGGCCCGGCCAGGCAGAACTCCAGGACCGGGGCGTCGGGGTCGTTGTCGACCAGCAGGTTGGCCGTGTGCAGCGCACGGGTGTCCATGACGCCCGACGGGCTGAAGCCGCTGCCCAGGAAACCGGTGCGGCCTCGGTCCTGCACGGTGGTCAGGATGCCGGGTTTGATGGCGGTGACTCCCATGCTAGGCCTCCTCTACGATAACGTCGCACTCATAGCCGCCTGCGGCGATCTGCGCCTCGATGGCGTCGTACTGCTTCTGCGTGATGGGCTGGAAGCGAAGGTACTCGCCTGCGCGGTACAGGATGGGCTGGGCGCGCTCGGGGTCGTACGGGCGCACGGGGCTGCGGCCGATGATCTGCCAGCCTCCGGGGCTTGCCAGCGGGTAGATGCCCGTCTGCGCGCCGCCGATGCCCACGCTGCCCGCAGGGATCTCGGTGCGGGGGACGGAAAGGCGCGGCGTGTGCAGCCGCGGGTCCAGGCCGCCCAGGTAGGCGAAGCCGGGCAGGAAGCCCAGCATGTCGATGAGGTAGTCGTGCGCGCTGTGCAGGTTGATAACGTCCTGCTCGGACATGCCGGCATGGTGCGCCACCGTGGGCAGGTCGGGGCCGAACTCCCCGCCGTAGCAGACGGGGATGACCACGATGCGCTTCACGCCCGTCTCGGCGGCGGCCAGGTTGCGCAGCTTGCCCTGCACGCGTTGGCACAGCTCGTCGTAGCCGATGACGCACGGGTCGTAGGTGACCATGAGCGAGCAGAACGTGGGCACCAGCTCGGTGACCCCGGGGATGGGATCGTCGGTGAGCGTCTGCGCGGCAACGCGGATCATGCCGCTGGTTTGCGGCGATATGGTTTTGGCGAACTCCAAGTTGATAGCGGAGTCGCCAGCGATGGTGATGTTGAATCCAGCCACTGTTCCCCTATGCTTTCGGATTGCGTACCTGCCTATGGTAGATGATGTTTCCCCTCATGCTAAGGCAATTAGCCGCAAATAGGCATTTTGGTAATATACTTGCAACTTATTTCATGGATAACGATGAAGCCGCGGCTAGGCGGCAAAAGGCGCGGCTGAGCAGGTGGGTATTCCGGTTCGCGGGGCCTATTGCAAGATAACGGGAGCGAGGGTCTCTGTTGGTTAAGAACGTCATATTTCTGGCGGTGTTCCTGTTCGGCTACACCGTGCAGGCCATCACCGGGTTCGCCGGCAACATCTTCTGCATGCCGGTGGGCACGCTCACGTTGGGACTGCAAAGCTCGGTGTCCATCTTGAACGCTACGGGCTTTCTGGCTTGCACGGTGCTTGCCGTGCTCAACTTCCGTAGCATCCATTGGCGCGAGCTCGGTAAGATCGTGGGCGTCATGCTGCCGTTCGTGGCGTTGGGCGCTTGGCTTGACTCCGTGGTACCGCTGCATGCGCTGTTGAAGATATACGGCCTGGTCATCCTTGCCGTCGGCATCAAGAACCTCGTGCAGCGCAAGCAGTCGTTCCTGCCGGAGTGGGCGCTGTGGGGCGTGCTGGTGGCGGCGGGCCTGATCCAGGGCATGTTCGTTTCCGGCGGCGCGCTGCTGGTCATCTACGCGGTGCAGAAGCTCACGGACAAGGAGCAGTTCCGTGCCACGCTGTCGGCGGTGTGGTCCATCCTTAACTTGTTGTATGCCGGCGTGCAGCTGTATCAGGGGCACTTCACGCACGAAGTGTGGATCATAGTGCTGTGCTGCATCCCGCTCATCGTGCTGGCCACGGTGGTGGGCGGCAAGCTTGCCAAGCGCATCAGCCAGGAGCGTTTCCTGAAGCTGACGTACGTGCTGCTGCTGGTCATCGGCACTGTTTTGCTGGTCACGTCGTAACTTCGTATCTCGAAATGAAAAGCGGGGGCCGATGGCCCCCGCTTTTACGTTCTTGCTTGTTTCGCCGTTCGCTTTGCGCGGTTAGTCCTGCTTGACCACCAGCACGTCGCAGCGGACGTTGCGGATGAGGTACGTGGAGACGCTGCCCACGAACACGTACTTGATGTTACTCAGGCCGCGCTCGCCGCAGATGACCAGGTCGGGCTCGGTGGGCTCGATGAGCTGCTTCTGCAGCGTGTCGGTGATGCGGCCGGCACGGACGATCAGCTGCACGGAGGGGATGTCGGCGTTGTTGCGGGCCTTCTCCAGCAGGTCGGCAAGGTCGGTCTCGATGCGGATCTTGCCCTCGTTGCACAGAAGCTCGAAGTCGACGCCCGATGCCTCGTAGGGCACGGAGTCGATGACGTGGCCGAACGTGAGCTCGGCATGCTCTTCCTCCGCCAAGGCGATGGCACGCTCCATGACCGCTCGCTGGGTGGATGCGCCGTCGAGTGCTGCGAAGATGCGCTTGTAACCGAAAGCCATGATAACCCCTTTCGTTGTGCGCGGCGCTTGGGCGCCTGCGCGGATGTTTTCAGGTCGGCTCGAGCGTGTGCCACGAGATCACGCGCCCGTGTTCTGGGGTTATTGTACCGCAATGTGCGCCCGCCGGCGGTGACGGTTTGCTTTCGGCCCAAGGTGTTGCCCAAGGGTTTCCCGGCGGGGAAGCCGAGTGCGTTCAAGTGGCGGGCGCAGGCGGTTGGCATGCTTGGCGGGCGCCTGGGCGGACGCTCGGTGGGTTCCGACCAGGTGGGCTGCGCGCCGCTTTCGCGGACGGTCCTTGCCGGCGAGCTTGTTCGAAATGCGGTTTTCGTGCTCCGGCTAACTATGTTGGTTGCCGCGCGGGCGGCAATGCGGTGCGAAAGTGCTAATCTGGACGGCGAACTTATCATCGTGCGTTATGCGCACCGGCACGCAAGGAGCACCTTATGATCGACGAAAGAATGTATGGCCTGGGAAATGCGCCCTCCGCGATCCGCGAGCTGTTCGCCTACGGTTTGAAGCGCAAGGCCGAGATCGGCGAGGACGAGGTGTTCGATTACTCCATCGGCAACCCCAGCGTGCCCGCGCCGCAGAAGGTGGCCGACACCATCGAGGAGCTCATGAAGCTGCCGCCGGTCGAGCTGCACGCGTATTCGCCTGCTGCCGGTATCCCCGCCGTCCGTCAGACCATCGCCGACAGCATCGCCCGCCGCTACGGCATCCCGGCGAAGGCGGGCCGCGTGTACATGACGGTTGGCGCCGCCGCATCCATCGCCATCAGCCTGGGCGCCGTCACCAACGCCGGCGACGAGGTCATCGTCCCCAGCCCCTACTTCCCCGAGTACAAGGTATGGATCGAGACCATGGGCTGCTCCATCGTCGAGGTGCCCACGCAGGTCCCCAGCTTCCAGCTTGATGTGGAGGCCATGGGCGCCGCTATCAATGAGAAGACCGCGGCCGTCATCATCAACTCGCCGAACAACCCGGTGGGCGCGGTGTACACGCGCGAGAACCTGGAAGCCTTGGCGGCCATGCTGGAGGCGAAGAGCGCCGAGATCGGCCATCCGATCTACCTGATCAGCGACGAACCGTATCGCGAGATCACCTACGGCGTGGAGGTTCCCTACGTTCCCACCATCTATCCCCGCACGCTGGTGTGCTACTCGTACTCCAAGGCGCTCAGCCTGCCGGGCGAGCGTGTCGGCTACGTGTACGTTTCCGACACCATGGACGCCGAAGAGGCCGATCGCGTGTTCTTCGCCGTCGCCGGCGCTGGCCGTGCGCATGGTTACATCTGCGCGCCGGTGCTGTTCCAGCGCGTTGCCGCGGCGTGCGTCGACGAGCCGTCCGATGTGGAGGCGTATGCCACCAACCGCCGCATCCTGACCGAGGCTCTGGACGAGATGGGCTACGAGTACGTGCAGCCTGATGGCGCGTTCTACCTGTGGGTGCGCGCGCTTGAGCCCGACGCCCAGGCGTTCAGCGACCGCGCGAAGCAGCATGAGCTGCTCATCGTTCCCTCCGACAGCTTCGGCGTCCCGGGCTGGGTGCGCATGAGCTACTGCATCGCCCGTGAGACCATCGAGAACAGCCTGCCGGCGCTGAAGGCGCTCAAGGAGTCCTACGACGCCGAGTAGCGTTTACTTGACTTTGCGGTAGAGGCGCGAGCGCGAGCTGGGTGAGAAGCCCGGCTCGCGCTTTTTGCGTTTGAGCGGGGTTTGCGGTTTCGCAAAACGCTGTCGGGGTGGTTTGCGGCGCTGGGGTTGGGCTCGGGGGTTTGCGAGACGTTGTTCGAGCGCTTTTGCAGTGCTGCCTGGGTCCGACCGCTTCGTGGTATAGGGATCGGACCCAGGCATTTGCGGGCCATTTGCGGTGCTGCTCTACGCCCAGGCGCTTGCGAGGGCGTGTGCGACGGCGGGGACTTCCTCAGCTGGGATGCTGTCGCTTCGCAGGATGAAACGTGCGCGGGGTGCGCCTGCCGGGCTCGCCGTGCTTGCCTGCGGCTCGGAGTCGGTCGGGGTCGCGCTTGGTGAAGCCGCGCCGGCGAAGCTCGACAGCGGGGCGATGCGGATGCCGGTGGCTTCGGCTGCGGCAGCAAGCTCATGTTCGCTACATGCGCTTTCCAGCTGCATGATGAAATGCAGGCCGTCGTTGAGCCCGGTGAACGCAATGCGATCGCCGAATGCTTCGTGCAAGGCGCTGACCAGGGCATCCTGCGTTTTGCGCGCGTGGGTGCGCAGGCGGTTCACATGGCGGTCGTAATGCCCCTGCTCGATGAAGCGCGCCAGCGCCAGCTGGTCGAGCGGGCTGACGGTGTTGGCATAGAAGCCGAGCTGCTCGTGGAAGCGCTGCGCCAGCTGCGGCGGCAGCACCAGGTACGCCATGCGAAACGCCGCGCCCAGGCTTTTGGCGAACGAGTTGAGGTACAGCACGCGTTCGGCGGCGTCGATGCCGAACAGCGAGGGTATGGGCCGCCCGGCCATGCGGAACTCCGAGTCGTAGTCGTCCTCGATCAGGTAGCGATCCCCTTCGCGAGCCCAGTTCAAAAGCTCGCGGCGTCGGGCGGCCGTGGTCACGATCCCGGTGGGGAACTGGTGCGACGGCATGATGTGGGCGACCGATGCGCCGGAGGCTTCCAGCGCATCGATGTCGATGCCGGAATCGTCCAGCCCGATATGGGCAACCGGCGCGTCTTGCTGCTCGTACATGCGCGTGAGCAGGGGATATCCAGGATCTTCCACCGCGTAGCGCCTGGTGCGCCCCAGCAGCTGCACGAGCAGCTGGTACAGCGTTTGCGACCCGGCGCCTATGACGACCTGGTCGGGCGACACGTCCATCCCGCGATACTGTCGCAGGTGGTCGGCGATGGCGCTTCGCAGTTCGGGCGACCCTGCTGCCGAAGCGGCTTCAGCGAGCGATGCCGCCGATTCGTCTGAAAGAGTCCGCCGAACGGCTTTTGCCCAAGCGGAGTAGGGGAGCATGGTGGTCGCCAGCGTGCTGTGCGTGAAATCCGCGAGCAACGGCGTGCCGAGCGGGGCGTTTTGCGTGCGGGGTGCGGTGGGATCGTCGGCCGACAGGGCGAAGCCGGCTTCGGACGTTAGGGCCGTTGAGCCTTCCGGACGCCCCTGCTCTCGCGAAATAGACTGAAGACCATTTGGGTTTGCGGGGCAGTTCTTGCGTCCTTCGCTTGCGACCGCACTCGTTGTCTCCGCTCGGTGCTGCGCGCTTCCCTGCTCCCCGATCTTGGCGGCGGGCGCGAGGTCGCATGCGTAGTAGCCGCAGCGTTCGCGCGAGCGGATGTAGCCTTCGGCGACAAGCTGGTCGTATGCGGCTTCGATGGTGATCAGGCTGACGCCCAGCTGTTTCGCCAAGGCGCGTTTCGACGGCAATTTCTGCCCGGGTTCGACTTTTCCGTGCGCGATATCGTGACGGATGCAACGATACAGGTATTCGTAAAGAGCCAGGTCACCGCGTGATTCCATATCATAGAAGAACACTTGTTCGTCACCGCTTTCCCGAATTGTTTCACGTGGAACATCTGGTCATATAAAAAGAAACAGTTTTGGGCATACTACCATAACCAGATGAAGCGTAACCTTCGGACATTCACATTCTTAGAGAAGGAGTAGGAAATGACCGAGCCTCAAACCGCCGAAGAGCGCGTTGCCCTGAACCGCCAGCTTGCCCAGATGCTGAAGGGCGGCGTCATCATGGACGTCACCACGCCCGAGCAGGCGCACATCGCCGAGCAGGCGGGCGCTTGCGCCGTCATGGCGCTCGAGCGCATCCCCGCCGACATCCGCGCCGCCGGCGGCGTGTCCCGCATGAGCGACCCGAAGATGATCAAGGGCATCCAGGAGGCCGTGTCCATCCCTGTTATGGCCAAGTGCCGCATCGGCCACTTCGTGGAGGCCCAGGTGCTACAGGCAATCGATATCGACTACATCGACGAGTCCGAGGTGCTGTCCCCGGCCGACGACACGTACCACATTGATAAGACCCAGTTCAACGTGCCGTTCGTCTGCGGCGCCCGTGACCTGGGCGAGGCGCTGCGCCGCATCGCCGAGGGTGCCACGATGATCCGCACCAAGGGCGAGCCCGGCACGGGCGACGTGGTGCAGGCCGTGCGCCACATGCGCATGATGAACGCCGAGATTCGCCGCATCCAGAACCTGCGCGCCGACGAGCTGCTCGAGGCCGCCAAACAGCTGCAGGTGCCCGTTGAGCTGGTGAAGTACGTGCACGAGAACGGCAAGCTGCCCGTCGTGAACTTCGCTGCCGGCGGCGTTGCCACCCCGGCCGACGCTGCGCTCATGATGCAGCTGGGCGCCGAGGGCGTGTTCGTGGGCTCCGGCATCTTCAAGTCCGGCAACCCCGAGAAGCGTGCGCAGGCGATCGTGAAGGCCGTGGCGAACTTCACCGACGCCAAGCTCATCGCCGAGCTGTCCGAGGACCTGGGCGAAGCCATGGTCGGCATCAACGAGAGCGAGATCGCCATCCTCATGGCGGAGCGCGGCAAGTAACGGTTTCGTTTTGCCTACGGCAAAACGGACTAGCTCGACGCTGTGGGCCGCTGCGGCACGCCGTCTTGCACCTCAGCTGCGCAGGCATGGCCCAAAGGCCAATGCCCGCTTGCTTCGGCGCAATACGACGGCACCGCAGCGGCCCTCGCTGACTTTGATGCCACCTGCGATGTTTTGAGCGGGCGGCCTTTTGCTTGATGTGACCGAAGGGTTTCCCTATGTCTAAAAAAATTGCTGTTTTGGCTGTTCAAGGGGCGTTTATCGAGCATGGGCGCGCGCTGGCGAAGCTGGGTTGCGAATGCGTCGAGCTTCGTCAGGGGCCCGATGTCGAGCAGCCCTACGATGCCCTGGTGCTGCCCGGAGGCGAGAGCACGGCGCAGGCGAAGATGCTGCGCGAGCTGGGCATGCTCGATACGCTGAAGTCCCGCGTGTCCGCCGGCCTGCCGGTTCTGGGAACGTGCGCGGGCCTGATTCTCTTGGCGCAAAACGTTGAAGAAGGCGTTCCCGCCGCTGGCGATCCGAACGGCCCCGTTGCCGCGGGCGCGACCGCGCCGGGCGCCATCGGAACGCTGCCGGTGACGGTGCGCCGCAACGCATACGGCCGCCAGCTGGGAAGCTTCCGCACCGTTGCCCCTTGCGCGGGGCTGCCCGGCGTGCCGGATGGCGAAACCGCCGACATCCCCATGACCTTCATCCGCGCCCCGTTCATCAAGGAGGCGCATGAAGGCGCCGAGGTCCTGGCACGAGTGGACGACCGCATCGTCGCCGTGCGCTCGGGCAACCAGCTGGGCGTCTCGTTCCATCCGGAGCTCGACGACGACCTGCGCATCCACGAGCTTCTCGTGAGCCTCATCTAGCATCTAACGACAAGCGCAAAACCCCCGAGACCGAAGTCCTGCAGCTTCGGTCTCGGGGGTTTCGTTGTGCGTTCGATTGTGCGTTAGGGAAACAAATCGCCCGTAAATTACGGTAGACTCCTTGCGTTCGCTTCAGGCGATTTGCGACTTGCAAAAGAGTTGCACGTGCTGTATTAGGTTGCCGGCTTCACTTGGTGGGTGCTTTGCGGGATATTTCCACGTTGGTCCTCGAGGCCGAACTTCTTCGTTTTCAGCTCAGCAAAACGCGTGCTGACCTGCAAAAAGCGCCGCTATATCGCCAGCAGCATAACTCCTCTCATTGGTAACTCGTATTGGCGAGAGCATGCGGCTCTCGCGGTCAAACCATTCATGGCATCTATTAATAAACTCATATAACCCTATTAGGTTATATAGATGCACCCTTCTAACCCGTACGCAATAACTGACCTAATCCCTTCACGCACTTTTCATAAATGGTACAGCAAGCCGATTGAGGGTTATCCCTTGCGGCTCGTAAAGTGACAGCCATCGGATCCCAAGTGAGGGGTTCAAACCAATAGCGAATCGTCGAAAGACGAACGGCAAGAAAGAAGGAGTGAGGGTTATGAAGCACGAGCATTACATGGACATGAACCGTCTGAGCGACTGGAGCGTGGACCAAATCAACGAACTGCTTGATGTCTGCCTGCTGCTGAAGGAGATGGAGGAGAAGGGCGTTCGCTTGCCCCTGCTCAAGGACGTCTCCCTTGCTATGATGTTCGACCAGCAGTCAACCCGTACCCGTGTAAGCTTCGAGACGGCAATGACCCAGTTTGGCGGCCATGCAATGTTCCTCGACGGCAGCTCTCTGCATGCCGGCTCTGGCCAAGAGGATATCGCGGAGACTGCGGCCATTATTTCTTCCATGGCCGACGCCATCATGATTCGTAGCCTGTCTCAGCGCGTCATCGATGAGGTTGTTGCCAACTCCACTGTGCCGGTTATCAGCGGTATGTCCTGCGCCGAGTTCCAGTCTGATGGCTTTGGTAGCCAGGAGCAGCATCATCCCACGCAGGTCATTGCTGACCTTATCACGATGATCGAGCGCAAGCCGAAGGGCAAGAAGCTGTCTGATTGCACCTTCATGTGGCTGGGCGATGGCGCCGACGGTTTCGACTGCGTGTTCATGGATCATCTCTCCCTGTTCCCGCGCTTGGGCATTCGCGTGATTTGCGCTGCTCCCAAGAAGTTCTGGCCCTCCGACGAGCTGCTGGCAAAGTGCCGCGCTCAGGCTGCCGAGGATGGCAACGGCGAGATCATCTGCACCGAGGATCCCTATGAGTACGCTCCCGAAACCGATTTCTTCTACACCGGTGTCGTGAACTACCACAAGATGGGTGTTTGCGAGAAGGAAGCCTTCGAGGTGTTCTACCCGAAGTACCAGATCAACGAAGAGCTCATGGCTCATGCCCCGAAGTCCGCTTGGGTTATGCACTACCTGCCTGGTAACCGTAACTGGGAGATGACTGACGCAGTGTGGGATGGCCCGCAGTCTGCTCTGCTGCCCCTGGGCGAGAATCGTCTGTATGCTCAGCGCGGTATCCTGGTGTACATCCTGTGGCCGCTCCGTCGCAACACCAGCGAGTATCTGGAGAACTACTACCGCGGTAAGGTCGAGGACCTGCTGACCCCGCGCATTCACAACTACGATTTCTAAGGCGTAAGTTTTGTCGTTCGGTTGGCGCTAGCCCAGTTCTCGTCAATCGAACAAGACACAATCATTTTTCGCAAAGGGCTGCATGGTCGGCAGCGATCATGCAGCCCTTCGTACTCATTGGAGGTACTGAAATGCGTCAAATCACCGAATCCGAATCCACTCCTAAAGCCGATGGCTTCTATATGCCGGCTGAATTTGCCCCGCAAGATCGCGTGTTCATGGGCTGGCCGAACCGTCCTGACACGTTTGCGTTCGGCGCCGTGCCTGCTCAGCGCACCTATGCCGGCATCGCGAATGCCATTTCCGAGTTCACTCCCGTTGTGATGTGCTGCAACGAGGCCGACTACGACAACTGCAAGGCTGTGTTCAAGGATAACGAGCGCGTGACGGTTATGGAAATGAGCATCAACGATGCTTGGTTCCGCGATACCGGCGCCACGTTCTTGGTGAACGGCAAGGGCGACAAGGCTGCTACTGACTGGCACTTCAATGCATACGGCGGCTTGGTAGACGGCCTGTACTTCCCCTGGGACAAGGACGCTAAAATCGCGCGCAAAATGGCCGACTATGTGGGGGTTCGCACGTATCGTCCCGACCATGTGATTCTCGAGGGCGGTTCTATTACCGTTGATGGTGAAGGTACCCTTATCGTTACGGACTCGTGCCTGCTTTCCGGAGGCCGTACCGCTTCTGTGCTGGTCGCCGATGAACCTGATGCAGGTGATTGGCCGCTGTACCCGCGTAAATATGAGCCTTTCAGCGAGGAACTGCGCGCTTACATGACCAAAGAACTCGAAGAGTACCTGGGCGTTGAGAAGGTCATTTGGGTTAAGGAAGGCATCGATCCCGAGGTTACTAACGGTCATATCGACGACTGCGCGACCTTTATCGCCCCTGGCGTTGTAGCCTGCATCTGGACTGATGATCCGGACTATCCGTTCTATCGTCAGTGCCATGAAATCTACGACACTTTGGTTAACGCTACCGATGCTAAGGGTCGCAAGCTGAAGGTCTACAAGCTTCCCATGCCCGAGAAGCCTTGCTTCATGTCCGAGGAGGAAGCAAATTCCATCGATCTGGTGAACCCGCGTACCGCGCAGGACGAGCCGCAGATTGCTTCCTACATGAATTACCTGGTAACCAATCATGGTTGCATCGTCCCGCAGTACGGCGATGTTAATGATGCTCTTGCCGTGGAAACCTTGCAGAAGATTTACGATGAGACGTGGGGCGAAGGCGTGTTCAAGTGCGTTGGCGTTGACTCTCGCCAGGTTGTGTACGGCGGCGGCAACATCCACTGCATCACGCAGCAGGAGCCCTCTGCTTAAGGCTTGGAAACACTTTCAAATAGGCATCTGACCCATAAATTCGTGATTCGCAATCGATTGTTAACTGGATGAGTGGGTTCTGAATACAGAGGGCGTAGGTTTTTGCTGGAGGTAAGACTTGCGCCCTCTTTTGGATTACGAAGCGCAAGAAGGGAACCGCGCGAAGGAAACGGCCCTTTTGGAAAACGCCGGCGGCGGTAATGGTTGTCGCGTTCGCTTCGTAGGATGCCAACTTCGACAACAGAAGGAGGGAGTAGTCCATGAGCGCCGTAGATGAAATCAGGTCCGAGCTGAGCGGAAACACGAACTTCGATGAAGCTCACGAAGGGGAGCTGTTCGAGCGGATCGCGGAAATCGAAGAGCAAGAACGCGAGGGAAAGCTCATTCCCGGACTGGATAAAACCGACAACATCTTGATAGCCGCTATGTTCGTCGTGCTGGGTGTGTTGCCTGTTATCTGGTATGCGGTCATGTATTTCTAAGGGGAGGTGCATTATGGCTGAAGCAGATGTCAACAGCGAGGCTCAAAGCGAGTCTATGCCTGTTCTAAAAAGTGAACGTCCTTATGGTTTCAAAGATTACACGGTAGTTATCACGGGTTTTGCGTGCGCGGCATGGTGTTTTATCACCGGAGGAAGTCTGGCGCTATATGTAGACGTTCCGACAGCGCTGGTTGGCTCGATTGCCGGTAACATCGTCGCGGTATTGCTTATGTCTCTTGCGACGCAGGTGATATCGGGAAAATACGGAGTCGACGCATATACATCGGTGCGAGGGATCCTTGGCGGTAAAGGCACAAAGGTATTCCTGATTTTAATGTCCATATTTGTTATTGCTTGGCTGGTTATCCTCTGTATGATGGTGGCGAAAGCCGTTGGCAATATCGTGCTTGGATTTACCGGAACGGACATCACTACTGGCGTCCCCATGTTTATTCTTTCGGTGGTTGCCGGCGCGATTTGCTGGATGGTCGCCTGGAAGGGCCCTGTGCTCTTAAAGAAGCTCAATAACTTCGTGGCACCTATTTTCGTCATCATTTTGATCTTCCTGTTCGTAGTGGTCAGCATGAACTACGGTTGGGATACCGTTCTGTCCGCTAAGCCCTTGGCTCCGTTTGAGGACCAGTGGCTGAATTTCCTGGTAGTCTTCGAGCTCAGTATGGGCGCCGGCTTTTCTTGGTGGCCGAATATGGGTGGTGTTGCAAAGCTGTGCAAGACCACGAAGGCGGCTTTTTGGCCAAACGTTATCGGATTGGTTTTCGCTGCGACTCTGGGTACCGTTATGGGTGTTGCAGCATCTCTGCTGGTGAATAGCTCCGATCCGACTGCATGGATGATTCCGATGGGCGGTCTGGGTCTTGGCACCGCGGCTTTGCTGCTGGTGATTTGCGCTGACATTACTGCATGCTCCGTTATGTTGTACAACCTGGGCATTGGCATTAAGCAAGTGAAGACCTTTGTGAAAATCCCGTGGGGCAAGTGCACTGGCTTGATTACCCTGATTGCTTTCGTCGGCATGATTTGGGCTGAGCCGCTGTACGACAATTTCTATATCATCCTGGGTATTTCCAGCATGAGCTGCGCTCCTATCGCAATGATGCAGCTGGTTGACTACTACGCGTTCAGGAAAAAGCACATTTCCATTCGCGACGCTTATAACAATGGCAAGAAGTCTAAGTACTATTTCTGGGGAGGCTTCAACTGGGTTGCAATTGGCGTTTTTGCAGCTTCGGTGGTGCTGTATCTTGCAATTTTCGATCCCTTCCTTTGCATTCCTCATGACGCCTTCAGGTACTGCAACGCAACAACTGCCGTGTGCATCTTCAGCGCGCTTGCATACTATGTGCTTGGAAAGCTGCTCCTGGTGAAGAGAGGTATTGGCGGTTTCCCGAAGCCTAATGAGAAGGCTGGCACCGAATCGCACGGCAAAGAATAGTTTTCGGTAAACAAGCAAGGAGGTAAACCCTATGCCATATCAGAAAGGTGAAGGTCCTTCCGTAGTCATCGCCCTCGGCGGCAACGCTCTCGGCAACAGCCCGCAGGAGCAGCTCGAGCTGGTGAAGAACACCGCAAAGCACATCGTCGACATGATCGCCGATGGCGTGAACGTCGTCGTCTCCCACGGCAACGGCCCCCAGGTCGGCATGATCAACAACGCTTTCGCCTACGCCGCCGCCAACGACGGCAAGACCCCGGAGATGCCTTTCCCCGAGGCCGGCGCAATGTCCCAGGGCTATATCGGCTATCAGCTGTCCCAGGCCATCCTGAACGACCTGAAGTCCCGTGGCATCATGCGTTCCGTGGCCAACGTCATCACCCAGACCGTCGTGAACCCCGACGATCCGGCGTTCCAGAACCCCACCAAGCCCGTCGGCGCCTTCATGACCGAGGAAGAGGCCAAGGCCAAGGCTGCTGAGACCGGTTGGACCTTCAAGGAGGACGCCGGCCGCGGTTGGCGTCAGGTCGTCGCCTCCCCGAAGCCCGAGCGCATCGTCGAGTTCGACGCCGTGAAGGACCTCATGGACAACGGCTACATCGTCGTCTCCACCGGTGGCGGCGGCGTGCCGGTCTTCGAGACCGAGAACGGCTACGAGGGCGTTCCCGCCGTCATCGACAAGGACCGCTCCTCCGCTAAGCTGGCCGCCGACTTCGGCGCCGACATGCTGGTCATCCTGACCGCCGTCGAGAAGGTCTGCATCAACTTCAACAAGCCCGACCAGGAAGAGCTCTCCACGATGACCGTGGCCGAGGCTCGCGAGTACATCGCCCAGGGCCAGTTCGCCCCCGGCTCCATGCTGCCCAAGGTCGAGGCTTGCATCGAGTACGTCGAGGCTTTCCCGCAGGGCAAGGCTCTCATCACCTCCCTCGAGTGCGCCGCTGCCGGCCTCGAGGGCAAGACGGGCACCGTCATCACCGCATAGTTTGATGACGCCTCAAGGCCGTCGGCAGAAGTCCAATGATGTTGACCGTTGCAGGAATGCACCACGGATCGCTCAAAACGGCCTTAGGCAATCTCGGAGTTGGGGGATTCGCGTAGTGATGCGAATTTGTGGGTAGCGCGGAGCGCCACCGTGTACTCAACTCCGGGATGCCGTCCACACCTACTCGCGGCAGTGCGTGCGCATGCTCTGCCGCAACCCTTCCAAGTGCTCTCGGGGCGAATCTTTTGATAGGGTTTACCCCGAGAGCGGGCGTTGGCGGGCAACACCATACTTCTTCCTTGCGCTGCGTCCCCTCCTCGCGTGATTTCGGACTTCTACGCGTGTGTATGCGCGAGAAGGAAGCATGGTGTTCCTCGTGGAACGTGTTCAGCTGAACGTTTTGCGGGTCTTGGTAATCGCCTGGAGCTTCTGCTCTGGGCCTCGCATCGTGGCGGTCGGTGGCCCTTCCTGTTTACGCCACCGACTGTGCGAGCACGAAATGCAGTTTGCCGTGCGACGGAATTCGCCGCTGTCGCATTTTCCATCTGCAGGCAATAGCCCCATCGGCAACGCGATGGGGCTATTGCCATATCGCGCAAATAGCGATTTCTTGTATGCTTTCAGTTTTTGCAGGAAAAGGGGAGTACGTGCCGCCTTCGGTACCCTCCATAAGCCGGCCATCGATGAAAATGCACTGCGTCTCATGTTATGCGAGTATAATTCCATGTATGGGGATACGTTGATCATATATGGAGTGGTGCGTATGGAAGATGACATCCACAGGAAACAGAATGACCTGATTCTCAAGCTGTACACTACGCCTATGGAAGATTTGCTCGTAACTTGTTGCGATGGTTTGCGGGGGATAATACCTTTCGATCATTCATATACAGCGCTTAACGACCAATCCGATTCGCATAAATCTGCCTTTAACTATCGAAGTACAGATACTGACGACGAACTTACGGCGCTATATGCGAATTACTATCACGCTATTGACTACCTGTCGTGGTACTACAATCAATGTTTACCCATGACGGTTCGTTCCACGGATTTAATGCGACCTGAGGTTATTGAACAATCGCGTATTCACCAGGAGTGGGAAAGCCGTCTAGGTATTCTCTACACGGCAACAGCTTGCATCGCTGCCGATGGTATTCTATTCGGCACCATTTCCCTTATGCGCTCGAAAGAACATGGTGACTTCACTGATGAAGAAATGCGCGTGCTTGAAGAAGTAAACGAGCATCTTTGCAGCCGTTTTCGTCTCGTGTATCCAAATGGCGTGAATCGCTTCATGATGGATTGCGATACGGACCCCATCGTTGCAGCGTACTCTCTTTCCCCGCGTGAGTGGGAAGTTGCGTGTTTGCTGGTTAAGGGCATGTCGCGTGTGGAAATCGCCGATAAGCTAAGCATCAGTAGAAATACTCTCAAGCGTCATATTGCCAACATTTACCACAAAATGGGCGTTTCGAATGAGATGCAGTTTTTTGCAGCCATCAATCGAGTCAGAGACGGGGGGGGGGTTCTCAAAAGCCGATAATGACGCTTGCCATTGCTGCGTGATTGGCTGGCGAGCAGGACTTCCTCTAGCCGCTTAGCTGCCCGACATATTTGCTTTCGTTGAGGCGTGGCCTAGTTTGCTGCTTGCAAATGCAGCTATTTTGCTTAACCTGGCACCTTATGCGAAGCCCCCGGACCGAAGCCCTGCAGCGGCTTCGATTTCAGGGGGTCTGCTATGCGCCAGGTCCTGCGATATGGGCGGGAGATAGCCTTCCGCCGCACATCTTCCCTGTTCAAACGCTAGAGCTTGCCGTAGAAGGAGCAGTTGCCGCGGCCGTTTTCCTTCGTGTGGTACAACGCATCGTCCGCATCTTTATATATGCTGTCGCCGGGATTGGGGCGGTCGGCGAACGCCGCACCTGCGCTCACCGATACCTGCGGTATGCCGTCGATGGGCTTCGCCAGCTCCTTGTTCACGAAGTCGATCTTCTCTTGGATGGTGTATTCCAGGTTGCTGTTCACGTCCGCCATGATGATGGCGAATTCGTCGCCGCCGATGCGGCACACGAAATCGGTGTTGCGGAACGCCACTTGCAGCAGACTGGATGCGCGCTTGAGCACCTGGTCTCCCACGGCGTGACCATAGGTGTCGTTGACGGACTTGAACTGGTCGACGTCGGCCAAGATGAGCGCGAAGTCATGCTTGCCGTCATCGTGAAGCTTCAGGGCCTTGTCGAACGACCCGCGATTGAGCAGGTCGGTCAGCGGGTCGTGCTCGGCCTGGTGTTTGACGATCATGTGCGTGGCCTCGTTCTCCGTGAACACGCGGTTGTAGGTTTCCGCCAGCATCTGCAGCTCGCCGGCGCCCTGCACGGGGAACAGCCGGTTGGCCTTGATGCTGTCGCTGAAGCTCAGCAGAGGTTTCACGACGGCGCGGCGGATCAGCGCGCAAATGGTCAGCGCCAAGGCGGTGTAGATCGCCACGCATGCCCCGATCGCGCCGTAAATGCCATCGAAAACGGACGTGGCGCGGCTTTGGCTGCCCAGCGTGGCTTCGGTCACCTTTGCGATGCAGTCGCTGGTGTTGCGGTTGATGGAATCCTTCGCTTCCTGGTATTTGGAATCGGATACGAGGTTTTGCGCCTCATAGATCATGCTGTCGTGCGATGTGCGCGAATCCTCGTCGCTGATCTGGCACGATGCGATTTCGGGCCACGGGGAGGGGTCGATATCGTTCGCCTCGCAGATCAGGCGCATGGCGTAGAACTCGGTGTTCATCAGCTTGTTCGATTCGTCTATCGCGGTGCGCAGCGAATCGTAGGCGTCGGTCCCCTCGAACCGGCTTTTGAGGTCCGCAAAAGCCTCGTCGAACTCCTCGTTGCTATTGGCCATGGAGAAGTAGTTGTCGATGTATTCCGGCTTTGCGGTCATGGTGACCAGGCGAACCTGCTCGGTAAGGTAATCCGACCTGTCCAGCATCTGCTGCGCATCGTTTTCGCAGGAGATGTGCGCCTCGGTGGCCTGCTGCAATACAACGAATTGCGCCCGTCCCTGCCAAAACAGGACGGCGCACGCGATGCCCAGCGCAATCGTTATGGCGATGTTCACGAAGCTGACGGTCTGAACATGGGCCCTTCTCATAGCTTGTGCCCCCTCCTGCCGTCTCGGACGGCGTTGCGCGAAAACGCCCGCCTCCCGCGCTTGAACAGGGGACGGAGGTGTGTTCACGGGGGAGCCTCCAGGAAAGACGGGGACGCCTGCGGCGCTTCTCCTGTCCTCCCTGTTCGGCCATCCTCTCGAAAGCGGATGCAGCCCCTCCTTCGTTTTCACAGCAGGCAATTATAGGGCTATCGCGCGCATCGGTCGAGCGCGCGAACAGGGGACGCACGGGTGAACAGGGGACGGCGTGAACAGGGGGACGGAGGTGCGTTCACGCGAGCGCCTTTCCCTTCCGAAAGGTTCCTCGTGAACGCGCCTTCGCCCCCCCCTGTTCGCCCGTCTACGCTTGCCGCAGCGCTTCCACCACGCTGCGTTCGGTTTCCAGGGAGAAGCCGTCCACGGTGGCCTCGCGGCGCCCCGTGGTGCCGTCGACGCTTCCGCGTTCGACGATGAACCGGTAGAAGTCGTTGATCTGGTCGAACTCGGGCAGCAGCTTCTCCTGGGCGTACCTGCCCATGGCGGCAGCTATGCCGTAGCCGCCCCAGTTCGACACCGTGGCCACCACCAGGTTGTCCACGGTCACCACGCACGGCTCCAACGTCAGCTTGCGGGCGATGGCGTGGGCCACGTTGCCCATGCCGATCTCGTTGCCGCCGTCGCCAACGCCGATGGTGGGGATGTTGCGGCGCGCCGCCTGCACCACCAGCTCATCGGTGGGCGAGGTGCGCTTCGATATGTCCACCCCTCGCATGTTGCAGTAGCGGCCATGGAGGTTGCGGCCGCAGCGCTCGATGGACACGATGCCCACGGGCGCCAGCGAGTCGAGCAGCCTGCCCATGGCGTCGTCGCTGTCGTCGGTCTGGACCGTGCGCGTTTGGATATGCAGCTCGTTGAAGTACGCGCACACGGGCGCCTCCGACACCACGACTGGCGTGAACCCCAGCTTCATCAGGGCTTTCGCCATCACGTACGTTCCCGTGGGGCCGTCGGTCTCGGGCGCGCCGCCCACGTCGAAGCCTGTGAGCAGGGCAACTTTGCCCAGCGGCCACGACAGGATCTGCCGCGCCGCCCGGGCGCAGAAGTCGGCGGGCAATTCCAGGGCCAGCTTCGTCATGCCGCGCGCCGAATGGCGCAGCAGTATCCCTTCGATAGATTCCATCGCATGCCTCCGCCGTCGCTAAACCGCCGTGGCCTCGGCGAACTCGCGGTTCACCTCGGCTCGCAGCGCCTCGGCCACCTCGGGCGACCCGCCGCCGCAGGGCTTGCCTTCGAACTGCTCGGCGAACAGGCACAGGTTCGAGGAGCTGGTCACGATGATCTCCTGCGCGCCGCGCAGCGTATCCAGGTCGTACGGTTGCTCGTGCACGGGGATGCCCAGCTTGTTCGCGGCCTTGATCAGGTGCTTTCGCGCGATGCCCGGCAAGATCAGCTCGTCGGTGGGCGCGGTCCACAGCTCGTCGTTCAGGATGATGGACACGTTGCTGTGCGCGCATTCGGTCACGCGGTTGCCCATGTTCGCGCGGTAGTACACCGTTTCCTGCACGCCTTCGCGCTTGGCGGCCTGCGAGCTCATGACGGCGGGCAGCAGGTTCAGCGTCTTGATGTTGCAGTGGTAGAAGCGCGTGTCGGGCTCGCTGCGCAGCTTGATGCGCTTGGTGCCGTCGGACATCACCTGCGGCGTGATGGTCACCCACAGGTTGCCCGGGCCTTCCACGTAGTCGTGCTTGCGGGGCGCGGTTCCGCGCGTGCACTGGTAGTACACGAAGTGCTCGGGCGAGTCGACCTTCTTCACCAGCTCGTTGAGCAGGTCGGCAAGCTCCTCGCGGGGCATGGGGATCTGGATATCGGCAAGGCGGGCGCTGTTGTAGAAGCGGTCCAGGTGCTCGTCCATGGCGAAGATCTTGAAGTTGCGCGCGGGGCCGGCGTCGTACACGCCGTCGCCGAAGAAGCAGACGCGGTCGTTCATGGGGACGACCATGTTCTCGATGGGGCCGAACTTCCCGTTGTAGTAGCCAAGGTTCTCCATGTGGAATGCGCTTCCTTTCAGGCAAAGTAAATGAATTTAGTCGGATTTCGAAACAAAAAAAGAAAAGGTCAAGTGAGCAGGGGCGGGCGGAGACGGGGCGAAGCTGAACAGGGGACGGAGGTGTGTTCGCGGGAAACCTACTGGGAAGGGAGGGCGCTCGCGTGAACGCACCTCCGTCCCCTGTTCACGTCCCCTGTTCTCCTTCGTGAACACTTCTCCAAAGAGAAGGGGCTCCAACGTGAGCCCCTTCAACGTGTGCCGGAGAGGTTGAAGCCGCTTTACTTCTCGTCGTACTGCGGGATTTCGGTCTTGTCGACCTCTTCCAGGTTGTGGTCGTACACGTAGTGCTTCGTTTCGCGGGCGATGATGACGGACAGGCCCAGGACCGCGATGCAGTTCGGGATGGCCATGAGCGCGTTCATCACGTCGGCCACATTCCATACCACGGAGCTGAGGTTTGAGACCGTGGCGCTGCCGGCGGCGTCGCCGACCATCATGCAGCCCCAGAACACGAACAGCAGGAACACGATGTAGTAGGGGATGACGGCCTTCTTGCCCAACAGGTAGCTGATGGCGCGGTTACCGTACTGGCTCCAGCCCAGGATGGTGGAGTACGCGAAGGTGACCAGGCCGACCAGCAGCACCAAGGGGCCGAACACGGGGATCTTCTCGAACGCGGCGGTCGCAAGGCCGGCGCCTGAGGAGATGGTACCGTTGGCGATAGCCGTGGAGAGCTCGGGGTTCGCCAGCAGCGTGGTCATGAGCATCAGGCCCGTGATGGCGCACACCACGACGGTATCCCAGAACGTGCCGGTCATGGAAACGAGCGCCTGACGTGCGGGGTTCTTCGTGGTGGCGGAGGAGGCGACCAGTGGGGCGGAGCCCAGGCCCGACTCGTTGGAGAAGATGCCGCGCTTGAAGCCGAACTGCAGGGCCAGGGTGATGGTCGAGCCCACCGCGCCGCCGGCGGCGCCTGCGGGGGTGAAGGCGCCCACGATGATCTGGCAGATCGCCTCGCCCAGGAACTGGCCGTTCATGCCGATGATGATCAGGCAGCACACCACGTAGAAGACGGCCATGACGGGGACCAGCTTCTCGCACACCTTGGAGATGGACTTGATGCCGCCCAGGATGACGATGGCCACAAGAGCCACAACCACGGCGCCCACCAGCCACTGCGGGATGGCCTTGCCGTCGATAAGCGAGGTGTTGTACAGCGCATCTGCCAGGGAGTTCGACTGCGTGGAGGCGCCGATGCCGAAGGCTGCCAACGATGCGAACAGGGCGAACAGGATGGCCAGGATGCGGCCGGCCTTCTTGTTCTTGAAGCCGCGCTCAAGGGCGTACATGGCGCCGCCGAGCATCTTGCCGGAGTGATCCTTCACGCGGTACTTCACGCCGATGAACACCTCGGAGTACTTCGTGGCGATACCCAGGATGCCGGTGATCCACATCCAGAAGATGGCGCCAGGGCCGCCGAACAGCAGGCCCGTACCCACGCCGACGATGTTGCCCGTTCCGATGGTGGCGGCAAGAGCCGTGGTCAGCGCGCCGAACTGGGTGATATCGCCGTCGGCGTTGGAGGGGTCGTCCTTGGTCACGGACAGCTTGATGCCGGTGCCGATCTTGCGCTGGATGAAACCGGTGCGGATGGTCATGAAGATGTGCGTGCCCAGCAGCAGCAAGATCATGATGGGGCCCCACACGAAGCCATCGACGGCGTCGATGACGTCAAGCGGGCTGGTAGCGGTGGCGATTCCCTCCGCAAGTCCGGTGAACGGCGTGATGAAGAACGATGTAAGGAAATCCTCCATGGCCTTTCCCCTTTCTCGTTGGGGAGAGCGCATGCGTTCAGGAGAACCGAACGGGGGAGCGGGTCTCCCTAACGCATACCCTTTCCTCGCGTATATGACAGGGAAAACGCTACCGAAGGCAGTTTACGGAATTGTTTCGATTTGGAAAACGAACGCGTTGCGGCATTAATTGCGTGCTATGCGGCAGGGAAGGGGCGCCTTGAGTATGCCAGGCGGAATGTCCGGCTCCTTTAATGGGTGCTTCTATTGTCGGAGTGGCGCGGTCGGAGCCAATCTTGCCGGCGCTTCCCTAGGTCCTTAGTCGTAGCTATGCGGTGATTGAAATAGACTAAACTAGACTAACGCTTGAATTGTTTAGTCTAGTTTAGCCATCGAATTAGATTATTTGATAAGCTCCCATTTTCCGCCAGATGTTGCTGCGCCGGCTTGAATCTTGCCTTCCTTGCGAAGCTGCTGAAGCAAATAGCTTACATGTTTAGCGCGGCGACTATGGAAGAGATTACCAAGCTCGGATAACGACCCTCGATTAAACCCTTGCTACGCAGCATCTTTGCCTGCTTTGAAGAAGTCGTTCCCGTAAAGCGCTAGTAAACAGCCTGGGGTTCGTGATGCGCTGAGGGCGGCGGCCGTTCGAAAGAAAGGGCAAAAGCGCGGGAGCACCTGGGTGCTCCCGCGCAGTAAGCAGTAAGCAGTAAGCTAGTTCGTCGTGTCGCCTCTTACCTTGTAGAACTGCTGCGGGTCGTTCGGGCCGCTTCCCACCCACTCGAGTTTACCCTTATCTGCAAGTTCGCGTAGGATTCTCGACGCCGTCAGTCTACTAACCCCACGGCCTTGCCGATGACGATCTTGCTGCGGATGTTCCTGATTATCGATTCAAAAGAGACAATGGAGACCAAGACATAAAAAAGCCGCCCGAAGGGCGGCTTGAACATTTGGTCGCGGGGGCAGGATTTGAACCTACGGCCTCCGGGTTATGAGCCCGGCGAGCTACCAGACTGCTCCACCCCGCAATATATGACCCGCTTTTCTCGGAACCGAATGTTTCAGAAAAGCTGCGAGAAAGAACTATACGCGCCATCCCGCCGTGATGCAAGCAAATGATTTCCCGTCACAGAATCTTCACAAATGGATGGCGCTTCAGGACGAGCCGTAGTAGCATTATGAGGGCTCCGTAGGTGACGCAACGGCAATGCGATTGGTTCCTGTTTGCGATGCTGCAGCGAAGATACGGAGGCCTTATCAGGCGATCCTGCGGCCACTCTATAGGCGAATCCTCAGTAACCCTATCGACAACGCTTACGCAAACGCCCCATCTACCGCTCGGGGGATATTAGCGCCCGCTGACTTTGACAGGGAAGCAACCTCTTCCTACAATACGGCATTGCTTGCGCGAATTCTGCTAGCGCAATCATTCTGCTAAGGGCTTTCTGCCCGCATCCGACGCATTCTGCTGAGCGTCGATTTCGCCGCGCTTTGACGCGGCTTGCATTGTTTTCCGTTTCGAATGGCGTTTGGGCGTGTTCTGCCTTGTCGTCCCCGCAGGCCTGTGGGCCCGTGCGTGCGCATGCGCGACGGAGGATCGAATGCGAACGATTCATCTTTACATATAGAAAGGGACTTCCTTGGATTTCCTCAACAGCAAAAAGGGCTTGGCCCTGGTCGGCGTGCTGGTCGGCCTCGGAATGGCGCTTCTGGCCTTCTCCGGCAACCCCGCTAACATGGCCATGTGCGCCGCGTGCTTCATCCGCGACATGGCGGGCTCCATGAAGCTGCAGACCACCGAGACGGTGCAGTACTTCCGTCCCGAGATCGTCGGCTTGGTCGTCGGCTCGTTCCTGATCGCCCTGGCCACGCGCGAGTATCGCTCCACGGCCGGTTCTTCCCCCATGACTCGATTCGTCCTGGGCTTCATCATGATGATCGGCGCCCTCATTTTCCTGGGCTGCCCGCTTCGCATGGTGCTGCGCATGGCTGCCGGCGACCTGAACGCCTGGGTCGGCCTCATCGGCTTCGCCCTGGGCGTTGCCACGGGCACGTTCTTCCTGAAGAAGGGCTACTCCTTGGGCCGCGAGCATGACACGAACAAGACGGCCGGCGCCGTCCTGCCCGCGCTGCTGATCATCGGCCTGTGCATCAGCGTCTTCGCCGGCGTGTTCGCCGTCAGCCAGGCCGGCCCGGGCTCCAAGCACGCTCCCGTGCTCATCGCCCTGGTGACCGCTCTCGTGATCGGCGCCCTGGCGCAGAAGGTCCGCATCTGCTTCGCCGGCTCCGTCCGCAACATCTTCCTCATGCGCGACTTCGACCTGATGCTCCCCATCGCCGGCCTGTTCGTGGTCATGGTGGTGTTCAACCTGGCCACGGGCGGCTTCAAGCTCAGCTTCGATGGCCAGCCCATCGCCCACTCCCAGCACCTGTGGAACATCCTCGGCCTGTACGCCGTGGGCTTCGGCGCCACGCTTGCCGGCGGCTGCCCGCTGCGCCAGATGACGCTGGCCGGCCAGGGCTCCTGCGACGCCGCCGTCACCTTCGTCGGCATGCTCATCGGCGCCGCCTTCGCCCATAACTTCGGCCTGGCGGGCGCTGCCGCCTCCGCCGCGACCGCCGAGAAGGCCGCCGTTCTGGGCGGTCCGAGCGTTGCTGGCCAGATCGTGCTCGTGTGCTGCATCGTGGTGCTGTTCGTCATCGCCATCGTGAACGTGCGCAAGCAGAAGAACGCTGCATAGCGCATAAGCAGCAAGCGTATTTCCCCAGTTCATTTACCGAAAGGACTTCCAATGATCGAAGTTGACGCCCGAGGGCTCTCCTGTCCCGAACCGGTCATCCTGACCATGAACGCCATGAAGCAGAACGGCTCCGAGTCCATCAAGGTGACGGTGAGCAACACCGTGGCGCGCGACAACATCTGCTCGCTGGCGAAGAAGCGCAAGCGCACGGCGACGGCGCAGCGCGTCGGCGACGATTTCGTGATCGAGATCGCCTAGCCCATGGCGCGGCGGAAGGTGAAGACGGCGGTGGCGTCGTTCCATACCACCACTGACGCGCTCGCCTTCAAGCAGGCGGCCGTAGGCGAAGGGCTTCGCGGCCGCCTTGCGCCCATCCCGCGGCAGCTTTCCGCGGGGTGCGGCATGGCGTGGCTCGAGCCCGAGGCTGCGGCGGAGCTGTTGGATTCGCTGGCGCAACGTAGCGGCATCGAGCTCGAGCAGGCCGTCGTGCTCGAGCTGTGAGCCTCGCGTACCTCTATCTATAACGCGTCGAAGGGGCGTGCTTCCGTGTGTGCGGGAGCACGCCCTTTTGCGTTTGTGGCGCGCCTGCGGTCGTTGGCGTACAATCGCTCGAAACGGCGGCAAGCCGCGTTCGCTACCATGAAGAAGGGGGCATCATGCAGATCATCACCGATCAGGTTTACGAATTCTCCAAGGACAACAAGCCTTGTGCCACGGCCAAGCCCGGCGAGGTGCTGCAGTTCAACACGCAGGACTGCTTCAGCAACCGCATTCCAGACGAGAACACCACCATGGCCGACCTGGATTACACCTACGGCTTCGCCAATCCCGCGGCGGGTCCCGTTTACATCGAAGGCGCCGAGCCCGGCGACGTGCTGGTGGTCGACATCTACGAGGTGAAGGTGGCCGACGAGGGCACCATCGCCACCGACGACCATTGCGGCCCGCTGTTCGAGACCACCGGCTACCGCACCAAGAAGATCCCCATCAAGGACGGCATGGCAACGTTCAACCAGGTCAGCTTCCCGATCAACCCCATGATCGGCGTCATCGGCACCGCGCCGTCCGGCCCCGACGTCATCGACGGCTTCGTGGGCAGCCACGGCGGCAACATGGACAACAAGAAGATCACCAAGGGCACGCGCCTGTACTTCCCCGTGCGCGTCCCTGGCGCGCTTCTGCAGATGGGCGACGTGCACGCCACCATGGGCGACGCCGAGCTCTGCGGCACCGGCATCGAGATCCCCGCTGAAATCACCGTGCGCGTGCAGCTGGTGAAAGATTTCGAGCTCAACTGGCCGATGCTCGAGACCTTCGGCCCCGACGGCAAGTGGTACGTGAACTGCAGCGGCACCCACTATGAGCAGGCCCTCATGAACGGCTCGAAGGAGCTGCGGCGTCTGCTGATGCGCGTCACCGGTTGGGATGCCGTGGAAACCTACATGTACATGTCCGTGCAAAGCGACGTCGAGGTGAGCCAGGGCTGCGAGCCGTGCGAGGTCGACGTGTCGCTGCGCATCGGGACGCCGAAGCTGTCCGAGTTCCCCGTTTTGATCCCGCAGCCGTAAGGTCGTTCAGCCGCAGGTCCCGCAACCGTAGGCGCCGGCTGGTCGGTTTGCGGGCTGCGACGATCGTTTGCGGCGTCGGGGCGCAATCCGGTCAAACGGCAAGGCCTGGCCGGATTGCGCTGCGCAACGAGCGAAACCCAATGCGTTCGCGCAACCGTTTATCGCCGTAAACCTACCGTTCGCCTTAGTTAGCAGACGTGAAAATACACGCCTGTCTCGCTGCTGTTGATTTCGGAATCTCATGCAAAATGCCCGGTTTCCCCAGGAAATCGGGCATTTTTTGCGTCTTGGACACGTATAGGGCCGCCTTTCAACGCCAAAATCATGCACGACGGCGCTAGGAATTGCCATATCCACTCTACTCCTGCGCTTTAACGTGCTAAAGTACGGGCTATTGCGTAGAGCCGGGAATCGCGCTTCTGGCCCTGCGCAATGCTTGTTTTCCCCGCAAGAAAGAGAAGAAAGGGAAATGGCAGAGCAAAAAGCTCCGGCGAAGGGTAACGCCGGGGACAACATCGAGCAGTTCGGCTATAAGCAGGAGCTGCGCCGCGGGATGAGCCTTTGGGACGTGGTGATGTACGGCGTCCTGTTCATGGTTATCATCGCCCCGCAATCCATCTTCGGTTCCATTCAGCTGAACAGCCACGGCATGACGCCGCTGGTCTACATCATCGGCTTCGTGGCCATCATGTTCACCGCCATGAGCTACATGCGCATGTCCGGCCGCTTCCCGATCGCCGGCTCCGTGTACTCTTACGTGCAGCGCGGCATCAACCCGCACGTGGGCTTCATCGCCGGCTGGCTGATCCTGCTGGACTACATCCTGGTTCCGTCCCTGCTCATCGTCATGGTCATGAACTGGGGCACCGCTCTGATCCCCAACAGCCCGGCATGGCTGTGGGCTGTGGTCTTCATCGCCTTCAACACGTTCGTGAACATCCGCGGCATCCAGATGAGCCGCGGCGTTGACTGGGTCATCTTCGTCATCGAGGTCCTGGCCGTCATCGCGTTCATCGCGCTCGGCTGCAACTTCATCATGGGCGGCGGCGGCGCTGGCGCCTTCGTGCTCGACCCGATCTATCAGGAAGGCCAGGTCGACGCGCACTTCATCGCCGCCGGCATCTCGCTGGCAGCGCTTTCCTTCCTGGGCTTCGACGGCATGTCCACCCTGGCTGAGGAAACCCACGAGCCCGAGAAGAACATCGGTCGCGGCATCCTGATCGCCCTGTGCGCCATCATCGTCGTGTTCGTCGCCCAGACCTACATCGCCGCCATCGTGCAGCCTGACTGGGCCAACACCGACCCCGACATGGGCTTCTTCGACTCCGTCATGCTGGTGGGCGGCCCGGTCTTCTATAAGATCATGCTGATCATCAACATCATCGCCATCGGCATCGCCAACATCATGAACGCCCAGATGGCCTCCTCGCGCCTGCTGTTCTCCATGGGCCGCGACGGCGTTATCCCGAAGGTGTTCGGCAAGGTCCACCCGAAGTACCAGACCCCCTGGTTCTCCGCTGTGTTCCTGGGCGTGGTCACCCTGTGCCTGTCCATCCCCATGGGCGACAAGATGACCCAGCTGGCCGGCTTGGTGAACTTCGGCGCCCTGGCCTCGTTCATCCTGCTGAACTTCGCCGTGTTCCTGTTCTTCTTCATCCGCGAGAAGAAGCGCAACACCTTCGGCGACATCGTGAAGTATCTGATCTGCCCCTGGATCGGCATCGCCATCCTGGTGTACGTGTTCACCGGCTTCGAGACGATGACCTACATCGTCGGCATCGTGTGGTTGGTCATCGGCCTGATCGTCGGCGCCGTGAAGTCCAAGGGCTTCAAGGAGGTTCCCGAGGCGTTCAAGCACCTGGAGGTGTAATCGGCGGAAGCCCTCGCTTTGCGCGAACGGGGCGGTTCGCCTCCTCGCATCGCGTTCGTGAAACGTTACAACATGGCAACGCCGTTTGCGCGAGCGGCGTTTGCGGAAGCCCTGCGGCCGATTGTCGTGGGGCTTCTTGCTATACTGGGGATAAAGCCTGATGGGGAAGGGTTCGCGGCGCTTGTGCGCTGAGTTGCCTCAGCGGCCTGCGGAACACGTGCTACACGCGGGGATACGCGCGCGGTTGCCGGGGATGCGCGGCCGTCGGCGTCGTTCGGCACTCGGCTGCGGCATGGTGCCTGGCGTTCGTCGCAACGCGCCATGCTATCTTGCCTTGCCAGGTTCAACCGGTGAAAGAAGGGGGTTGCAATGCTCTACGATGCCGTTATGGTCCCGTTCGACGGGTCCGATTCCGCTTGTGCGGCGCTTGACGAGGCCGTGCGCTTCGCGAAGGAGGACGCCGGGCTCGCGCTGCACGTCGTCCAGATCGTCGACCTGGAGCGAACCGCTGTGGCCAAGCTCGAGGCTCGCGGCGTGAATTTGACCGAAAGCGTCGTTCCCATGGGTATGCAAGAAGCCATGGAGGAGGCAACGGAGGAAGCGTCCGAGCGCCTGCATGCGCAGGTCGACGGGGTGATCCGCCCGCTCATGAACGAGAAGCGCGTCTGCCTGCTGCCCGAGGTGCATCCGGGCGACCAGATCGTGAAGTACGCGCAGGAGAACGACTGCGGGCTCATCATCATGGGTAGCCGCGGTTTGGGCGCTCTGCGCGGTATGCTGGGCAGCGTGAGCAGTTACGTGCTGCGTGAGGCACAGGTCCCCGTGCTGGTAGTGAAGGCCCCCGAGGACGAGGAGTAGTCGAGCCGAAGCTGCATGCCGGGGCGGCTCCCGGGCTAGGCGCCGACGCTAGGGCGCGGGTCCGTGCGACTCTCAGGTGCGATGGCCGCATTGGTTGAGCGCGTGCTTATGTGGCTCTCGAGGGTTGCATAGGCAAGGGTGCAAGCCTGTGGAGAAACGGCGAATGCCCGCTCGTTCGCCCGAAAAGTTGCATTTGCCCCTTGCGAAACGACAGGCTCTTCGGTATAGTTCATATTCGCGCTTCGCAAGAAGCCGTGTGCCAACGTGGCTCAGCTGGTAGAGCAGCGCTCTCGTAAAGCGCAGGTCACCGGTTCGAATCCGGTCGTTGGCTCCACGAATGTACGCGGGCCGGGCAGAAATGTCCGGCCCGCTTTCTTTTTTCTCAAAATCGTTCGCAAACAAAAAAGCGTGGCTCCGGCCTCCATGCGTTTTCCTCGCATAGGGTTGGAGCCACGCTTTTGTGCTCGTATGCGGGCCAGGCGGCTTACGCGTCCGTTCGCGTTCGTCCGCAGCCGGGCCGCTTCCGCGCCCGCCTGCGCTCGGCGTTTTGCCGCTACTTGGCTCCCAGCTTGTCGCACATGAAGGCGTTGGCGGCCTTCTCCGGTGCATCGTCGAGCGGAGTCAGCTCAACTAGGGGCTGTCCGGTTCGCTTGGCATTGCGCTCAAGTGCGCGAGCAAGCAGCCAGTCCGCGATCTGCGGGTTCTTCGCCAGAAGCGGGCCGTGCAGGTACGTGCCCAGCACGTTCTTGTAGCGCACGCCGTCCTGCTTGGTCTCCTCGTTGTTGCCCAGGCCCGTGTTCGAGACAACGGTGCCGAACGGTTCCACGCCCTCGTCGAGGTACGTGCGGCCCGCGTGGTTCTCGTAGCCCACCACGGGCTCGTCGGCCAAGGGGCTGCGCAGGGCGATGTTGCTTACCAGTCGGTCGCCCGATGTGCCGGGGCGTCCCGTGGTCATGCCCACCAAGCCCAGGCCGGGCACCTTTTCTCCGTCCACCAGCCACTCGCGGCCCAGCATCTGGTAGCTGCCGCAAATGGCCAACAACGGGCCCATGTCCTGCACGTATGCGTCAAGCTGGTCGCGCATGGCCACGATGTCGGCGCTGGCCAGTTTCTGCTCGCGGTCGGGGCTGCCGCCCATCATGATCAGGTCGACGCCGGAAAGGTCGATGTCGTCGCCATGGTTCACGCGGCGGACTTCAGCTGGGATGCCGCGCCATGCCAGGCGCTGCTGCAGCACGCGCACGTTGCCGCCGTCGCCGTACAGGTTCAGCAGGTCGGGGAACAGGTGCGCGATGACCACGGGGCGCTGGTCGCTTGCCGCCTCCTCGCCGGCGGGCGCGCCATCGGCGCCTTGGGTCCCGAAGTCGCGCGGCGCGGGCGCCTCTCCCGCGGCCGGCTCCACTTCGCCGCCCGCGGCCACGGCAGCGTCTAGCGCAGCCTTGCAACCCGGCAGCGCTGTGTAGTTCGCGATGATATACGCGCTCACCTCGCGCGGTTGCTGCGCGATGCGATGCAGCAGATCGTCGGCGTTGTCAACGGTTTGGGCGTCTATGCCGGCGTACTTCAGGCGCACGGCCATGTCGCGCCCGCGGATGCCTCCGGCGTATGCCGTCAGCGGGCCCGCCTGCGCCAGCTCCTCGAAGTCGATGTCCCACAGCCACGAAACGTCGCGTCCGTCGGCCTCCTTGTCGTTGATGAAGAAGGCCACCACCTTCGGCGCCTGGTCTTGCGCCACGATCTTGAGGTTCTGGTTGAAGCCGGTGGGGTTCTTCGCCAGGTTCAGCAGGACGCGGCGGCCGGCAAGGTCGTAGGTCTGCAGGCGTCCGTTTTGCGGGTCGAATGCGTCGACGGCCTTCTGCAGCGCCTCGTTCGTACATCCCAGCAGGCTTGCGGCCACGCTCACCGCGGCCAGGTTGTACACCATATAGGCGCCGCTGAAGCGCGCCGTCACCGAGAACGCCCCTTCGCGCCCGGCATCGCCGGCGCCGGGCTTGGCAAGCGAGAACGCCAGCCCGTCAACTCCCAGCTGCACGTTTTCGGCGGCGAAGTCGAGCACAGGGCGCGCGAAGCCGCAGTTCGGGCAGCGCCATTCGCCCAGCTGGCCGTATTGGCGCCAGTCGTATTCGAACATGGTGGAGCAGCGCTGGCACATCGTGGCGTCGGAAACGGTGTTTTGCGCCAAGCCCATGCTCTTGGCCACGCCGAAGGCGATCGACCGCGTGCCCTCGCGGCCCGGCAGCTGCCCGGCGCGGTCGGCGATGGACGCGCACAGCGGATCGTCGGCGTTGTATACCAGCACGGTTTCAGGCGAGCTGCCCAGCGCCTTGACGATGCTGTCCTGGATGCGATCGATCTCGCCGCAGCGATCAAGCTGGTCGCGGAACAGGTTCAGCAGCACCACATAGTTCGCGCGCAGCTGCGGCAGGATCTTCGCCAGCCACAGCTCGTCGCACTCGAACACGCCCCAGTCGGCCTTGCCGGCGTGCAGCAGCGCCGTGGACACGCCCGAATCCAGGTTCGCGCCCGTGCGGTTGCAGACGACCCGCTGGCCCGACGTCTCAAGCACGTCGGCAAGCAGGTTGGAAACGGTGGTCTTGCCGTTGGTTCCCACCACGCACACGCTTCCGCGCTCAAGCTTGCCGCGCAGGTGCGCGATAAGCTGCGGGTCCACGTACAGGGCCATTTTGCCCGGGAAGTTCGCGGCGGGGCGGTGGAACACGTTTTTCAGGCCCCAAGTGGAGACGCCGCTGACGGCGCGGGCGGCGATGAATCTCAATCCCATGGTTTCCTCGCTTATCTTCGGAAATGCATGCGCCCAGTATATCCCGCGCTCAGGCAGCCGCCGCGCGTTGCTGCCTTTCAACGTTAAAACACGAGAAACTTTCCCTACGGCTCGGCATAGGGAAATGGGGTTTTGCTATAGTGGATTTTTGCGCGATTGCATAAGGATTTCGCGCGCTTTGGAGAAAGAAGGACCCGTGGAAAACAACGAAACCAAGGCGGTGGGATATGGATACTAGCCAAATCATATCCGTCGCCATCTTCGTGGTGGCTATGATCGCCATCATGACCGAGAAGGTGCATCGCGCCCTCGTCGCCATCACCGGCGCCATGCTGCTGCTCATCCTGCACATCATGCCGTTCGAAACGGCTATCGGGCACATCGACTTCAACACCCTGGGCGTGCTGTTCGGCATGATGCTGTTCGTGGCCGTGGTGAAGCAATCGGGCGTGTTCGAGTTCCTGGCTATCAAGTGCGCGCGTGTGGCGAAGGGCAACCCCTGGACCATCATGGTGTTGTTCGTGCTGCTCACGGCAGTGTTGTCCGCCTTCCTGGACAACGTTACCACCGTACTGCTCATCGGCCCCATGACCATCACCGTGTGCCGCCTGCTCGACATCGATCCGGTGCCGTTCTTCATGACGCAGATCCTGGCGTCCAACATCGGCGGCACGGCAACGCTCATCGGCGACCCGCCCAACATCATGATCGGCTCGGCCGCGGGCTACACCTTCGCCGACTTCATCGCCTACGACGCCCCGGCGGTCATCATCATCCTGGCGGCCGTTATCGGTCTGTTCTACGTCATGTACGGCCGTAAGATCTCGGCGAATGAGGAGCACCGCAAGGCCATCATGGAGCTCGACGAGAACGACTACATCAAGGACCGCCGCCTGCTGCACATCAGCGTGGTCATGGTCGCCCTCGTGGTCGTCGGCTTCATGACCCACGGCGCGCTCGGCCTGGAGTCTTGCGTTATCGCCCTTGCCGCCGCCGGCCTGATCCTGCTCATCTCCGGCGAGAGCATCGAAGAGGCGTTGCACGGCGTCGAGTGGACCACGCTGTGCTTCTTCGCCGGTCTGTTCATCATCGTCGGCGCCATGTCCGAGACGGGCGTCATCGGCATGCTGGCCCAGGGCCTCATCGACGTCACGGGCGGCAACCTCATGATCACCATGCTGGCGGTGCTGTTCGGCTCGGCCATCATCTCCAGCTTCCTGGACAACATCCCGTTCGTGGCAACCATGATCCCCATCATCCTGACGCTCGAGGCCGACGGCCTCGACGGCACGGCCCTGTGGTGGGCGCTGTCCCTGGGCGCTTGCCTGGGCGGCAACGGTACGCTCATCGGCGCATCCGCCAACGTGGTGCTGTCCGATATCAGCAAGAAGTTTGGGCATGAGATCACCTTCATGCAGTTCTTCAAGCGTGGTTTCCCCATCATGCTGTTCACGGTGGCCATTGCGGCCATCTACATGGTCATCCGCTTTCCGGGTGGCTAAATGATTCCGCTGGCCTGTCGGCCGGCGGAACTGCTCGACGCTGCGGGGCCCTGTGGTACTCGGTCTTCGGCTTCGGCTTCGGCGACATGGAGCAAACGCCTATGCCGCCTTGCTTCAGGCGAATTCCGGGCACCACAGGGCCCCTCGCTGACTTTGGCGGAGCCCTGGATTTCCCGCCTCGAAGGCCTGGAACGCGAAATGCGTTCCAGGCCTTTCTTTTTCCTCGGGCATGCCATCGTTTCCCTGCTTGTACTCATGTGGGCATTTCCCGCAAAGCGTGTGTGGCCGCTTGCATGGGGGACGGGGGCCGTCACAATGGCCGTATGGATAACAAACGCACAGGCTACGGGCGCGACCGTTACGGCGCGGGCCGGGCAAACACGAACCAACCATCCAACGGCAGGCGCGCAACCGCTGCAGATGTGCGCGCCCAAAACCGCTATGCGCGCGATAGCTACGGCGGCGAACGGCCATCCGCTGGTCAAGGCGAGCCGTCGGTGCGCCGCCTTTCGCGCGACGAATACGCTAAAACCCATAAGCATAAAAAGCACGGCAAGCTATTCTATGCCGGCATCGCGGCGCTTGCCGTGGTGGTCATCGCCGTCGGCGCGGCGTTCGCGTATGTGCAGGTGCTTTCCGGCAACCTGCACGCGGGCCTGGGCAACGTGGGGAAGTACCTGGTCAAAACGGACATGACCAAAGAGCCGTTCTACATGCTGCTCATGGGAACCGACGGCTCCGAGGAACGCGACGAGTCGGGCGATTTCGGCGACAGCTACCGTACCGACAGCATCATGCTCGCGCGCATCGACCCCGTGAACAAGAAGGTCACGCTGGTCTCGCTGCATCGCGACACCATGGTCGACATGGGTGAATACGGCGTGAACAAGCTCAACGCGGCGCACGTGTTCGGCGGCCCCGCGCTCTCGGTGCAAACGGTGTCGAAGCTGGCGGGCGTCGATATCTCGCATTACGCCGAGATCAACTTCGACGGCTTCCGGGATATCGTGGACGCGCTCGGCGGTATCGAGGTGGACGTCCCCATGACCATCGACGATGAGGACGCCGGCGGTCACCTGGACGCCGGCCCGCAAACGCTTAACGGCGACCAGGCCCTTATCCTGTGCCGCGCGCGCCATGCCTACGACGAGATCGGCCCGGGCGACGAGTACCGTGCCGCCAACCAGCGCCTGGTCATGTCGGCTATCGCCAAGAAGCTGCTGTCGGCCGATGCGGCGTCCATGGCATCCACCGTGCAGGCGCTGTCGAAGTACGTCACCACCGACCTGGGCATCACTGACATCATCGGGCTTGCGCAGGCCATGCAGGGCCTCGACCCGTCCACCGACATCTATTCCGCCATGGAGCCCACCACCTCCGAGTACGTTGACGGCGTTTGGTACGAGGTGAACGATACCGCGGAATGGAAGGCCATGATGAAGCGCGTCGATGCGGGCCTGCCGCCCACCGAGGGCGATGTCGTCGACAAGACCTCGGGCACCATCCTGGCCACCACCGGCGACGGCGGTGCCGCAAGCGGCGGCGCGGCGGGCGAGGGCACGGGTGCGGTCAAGCGCGGCGGCAGCGTGGCCATCCGCAACGGCAACGGCCTTGCGGGAGCCGGCCTCGACGCCACCGAGCGCATCCAGAGCCTTGGATACAGCGTGAACACCAGCAATGCCGACAACTTCGATTACCAGGACACCGTGGTGGTGTACAACGATTCTTCCGACAAGGAAGCGGCAGAAGCCATTGTGAAGGCCCTCGGCGTGGGCAAGGCGGTGCAGAACTCGAACGCCTACCTGTTCGAGGAGGACTTCCTCATCGTCTTGGGAGCCGACTGGAAATAAGCGTCGCGTCCGTTTTTGGATGCTGGCGAAACAACGAGGGCCGCTGCGATCGCGCAGCGGCCCTCGTTGTCTTCCCGTTCGTCGGTTGTCGCGCAACTCCGGCGCGCTACCCGGCTCGCATTGATCTTCTTGCGGCCCCAGCGCGCTACCCGACCTGCATTGACCCTCGCGCAGCCCCGGGCGCTACCCGGTCACGGCGATGCTCCAATCGCCCAGCAGCAGCCCTTTCGCCAATCCCAACACGGCGATATGCGCGGGATAGTACGCGTAGAAGAACCATTTCATGGACCTGCCGCGCCCGCCGTTGTACGCCCACAGCAGCGGGATCGTGGCGCTGCAGCCCACCAGCGGATACAGCGCGAACGCCAGGTTCTGCAGCGTGGGAAGCTCCATGAGCTGCATAAGCGCCGGCAGCCCCCCGGTGGCTATGGGCAGCAGCGCCGAGTACGCCACGCGCTGCTTGCGGTCCTTCACCACATGCAGCGTGAGCACCATGCAGGGCGCCAGGACGCCCCAATCGCAAAACGCCGTCAGGGCGGTCACCAGTGCGAACGTCAGCCAAAACAGCCCGCGCCGCCGCATATGGTCGTACGCGTACAGCAGGCACAGGCACACGAACAGCGTGAACAGCACGTTCATCTCATGCGCCAGGAACAGCCCGTAGGGCACCTGGGCCACCAGGGCGAATGTCAGCAGACGTCGGCCATAACGCCGCACGCTCGACGTATGGCGATACCCTTCCACCAGCAGAAACGCCATGATGGGGAACGTCAGGCCGCCAAGCGCGAACAGCGCGCATAGGATCTCGGGCGGCAGGTAGTCCCAATATATGTAGCAGGCGTGGTTGCACGTCATGCCGGCGATGGCCAGCGCTTTCAGGGGAAACGCGGTGAAACCGCGTTGGGGACGCGGCTTTGCCGCGGCGGATGTTCCAGCTTGTTGTATCATGCGCACAGTATACCCTACGTGCCGGCTCGGCGTTTCGCCTCCGGCATGCATCCCCCCGCGGGGCGCGCCCCGCGAAACCTACGCTTGCGGTCCTCCCGCAAAGGATAGGAGCAACCATGGCAGCAATCATCAATCCTCGCAAGGTGGCCATCGTCGGCTGCGGGTTCGTGGGCTCGGCCAGCGCCTTCGCCCTCATGCAATCGGGCCTGTTCTCCGAGATGGTCCTCATCGACGTCGACCACGATCGCGCCGAGGGCGAGGCCCTCGACATCGCGCACGGCATGGCGTTCGGCAGCCCCATGAACATCTACGCGGGCGACTACTCCGACATCGACGACGCGGCCATCACCGTCATAACGGCCGGGGCGAACCAGGCGCCCGGCGAGACGCGCCTCGACCTGGTGAACAAGAATGTCGCCATCTTCAAATCCATCATCCCGCAGATCGCCGAGCGCGATTACCAGGGTATCCTGCTGGTGGTTTCGAACCCCGTGGACATCCTGACCTACGTGGCCCTCAAGCTCTCCGGCATGCCCGCTAACCGCGTGCTCGGCAGCGGCACCACGCTCGACACCGCGCGCTTCAAGTACGCCCTGGGCGAGCACCTGGGCGTCGACCCGCGCAACGTGCACGCCCGCATCATCGGCGAGCACGGCGACAGCGAGATCGCCGCATGGAGCTTGGCGAACATCTCCGGCATCCCGCTCAACGACTTCTGCGAGCTGCGCGGCCATACCGACCACCAGCGCAACATGGACCGCATCGCCGAGGAAGTGAAGAACGCGGCCTACGAGATCATCAAGAAGAAGCGCGCCACCTACTACGGCATCGCCATGACGGTCAAGCGCATCTGCGAGGCCATCACCCGAGATGAGAAGCCTATCCTTCCCGTGTCCAACTACATCGACGGCGAGTACGGCCTGCATGACATCGTGTTGTCCATGCCCGCGGTCGTCGGCGCCAGCGGCATCGAGTACCAGGTGCCCATCAAGATCAACGAGACGGAGACCGAGCAGCTCAAGGCTTCTGCCGCCACGCTGCGATCGGTCATCGACAAGCTGGACCTGTAGCGCCCCGAGCCCGTTCGGCGCCGCCCGCGATCCCGTCCGCCGGCAACGCGCGGGCGGGTTGCGCCGCTTGGGGCCTGCGGCGCCGGCAACACGCGGGCGGGGCTCGCCACTTTGCGCCCCGGGCGCCCTTCGCGGCGCCCGCCTTCCACGTCCGCCCGGCTCATCGCCGCCGGCGAGCTGGCGCTTCCTCGTCGCCAGCGCCTGCCCGGCCCCCTCCAACCGTATAAAGCACGCGCTTTCCGCCCTAAACGCTGACCGTTCCGCTTCCCCGTTCACAACTCCATCACACGGAAGCACCTAAACGGGGTACCATCTGCCACGGTTTGCTAGAATGCTGAATACTTACGCAGAAAGAAGGTGCTCATGCTGTCTGGAGATATGGAAAAGCTCTACCCCTCCGCCAAAACCTTGGTGAAGGAATGCGTTGCCAGCCGCCTTCATGCGAAGGATGCAACGCTTTACGGCTTTTCCGACGAAGCGCAGGAATGCGCACAGAATTACATGGGGTGGACGGACCTCGCAACGAATCCGCCGTACCCGCTGCACGAGATTCAGGCATTCGCTGATTCCATCATCGCCCAGGGTTTGAAGTCCGTGGTGCTCATCGGCCAAGGCGGCTCCACCCAGGCGCCCATGACCATAACCAAGTACCACAAGCCGGACTCCTCCCTGGTGCGCTTCCGCACGCTCGATTCCGATTCCCCGGTCCGTGTGCGCGGCATCCTGTCGGAGATCGACCCTCGCACCACGCTGTTCATCGTGTCCTCCAAATCGGGCGGCACCATCGAGCCGCGCCTGGCGCTGCGCGCCGTTCGCGACGCGCTGGCCGACCAGATCTCGGATGAGGAAATGGTGCAGCATCTAGTGGCCATCACCGATCCCGGCTCAAAGCTCGAGCAGCAGGCTCGCGAGGAGGGCTGGGCCGCGGTGTTCTCCGGCGAGCCCACCGTGGGCGGCCGCTTCAGCGCCATGTCCGTGTTCGGCCTGCTGCCCGCCGCGCTCGTGGGCATCAACCTGCAGGAGTTCATGCAGCACGCCATCGAGGCGGAGCGCGCCTGCAGCGAGGATGCCATCGACAACCCGGCCATCGGCCTGGCTGCCTTCCTGTACGACAACTACGTGCAGGGTCGCAACAAGTTCAGCTTCCTCACGCAGAAGCGCGGCCGCGTGCTCGGCCTGTGGATCGAGCAGCTGGTCGCCGAGAGCGTCGGCAAGAACGGCCAGGGCATCCTGCCCAACATCGAGATCGACACGCTGCTGCTCAAGAAGGACCCGGGCGACCGCAGCGTCATCATGTACCAAACGAAGAACGACCTGTGGGATGAGCGCCACAACTTCGAGATGAGCCTGTCCTATATCGACCCCACCATCCCGCGCGCGGCGTTCAAGATCGAGTCCGTGTACGAGTTGCCCGAGCATTTCATCATGTGGGAGTACGCCATCGCCATGTGCGGCTACCTCATGAAGGTCTGCCCGTTCGACCAGCCCGACGTGGCGTCGGCCAAGGCCGCGGTGCTCGACATCCTGCGCGACGGCCAGCCCGAGCCCGACTACGTGCAGGATTTCATCGATGAGGTGCACATGGGTCAGGTCGAGGTGCGCCAGGCCCCGTGCTTCAAGGACTGCTCCGACGTGCGCGCATCGCTGCGCGCGCTGCTCGCCAGCATCCAACCCGGCGACTTCTTCGCGCTCAACGCCTTCCTCCCGTTCACGGGCGAAGGTCGCCGCGAGGCGCTCGAGACCATCCGCCACGGCGTGGCCGAGAAGCGCCGCGTGGTGTCGTGCTTGGAAGTCGGCCCGCGCTACCTGCACTCCACGGGCCAGCTGCAGAAGGGCGGCCCGAACTGCGGCGTGTTCCTCATCCTGTCGGCAGACGAGCTGAAGGACATCCCGCTGAAGGAAGAGGCCGAAAGCCTGGGCTCCTTGGCGAAGGCGCAGGCCTCGGGCGACTTGGTCACGCTCGCAAGCCGCGGTCGCCGCTGCGTGCATCTGCATCTGCCTGATAACTCGGGCGTCACCTTGCGCGCGCTTGCGGAAGTGGTGTGCGACATTTTGGAAGAGCTGCAGCAGGCATAAAGCCCCTCGGCTCAATGGCTGAAACCCAACGCGCGTCGGCAATCTCGCCGACGCGCGTTTTTTGGAATCGGCCGGCGGAAAAACGTAAACCTTCAATGAAAGGGCGTCGTATGATCGAAGCGCTCGACATACAGGTAAAAGGCATCGTGCAAGGGGTGGGCTTTCGCCCCTTCGTGTATCGTTTGGCGAAAAAGTACCAGCTCAACGGCTGGGTGCTCAATGCTGTTGAAGGCGTGTTCATCCACGCCGAGGGCGAGGCGAACCTGCTGGACAAGTTCGTCACCGAGCTGCATATGAACCCCCCGTCCGCCGCGAAGGTCAAGGAGATCGACCTCAAGGAGGTGCCGCTGGAAGGGTTCAACTCGTTCGACATCCGCTTCTCCGACGATCATGACGCCCAGCAGACCACGCTGGTGTCCCCCGACCTGGCCACCTGCGACGATTGCCTCGACGAGCTGTTCAACCCCGCAGACCGCCGCTACCGCTATCCGTTCATCAACTGCACGAACTGCGGCCCGCGCTTCACCATCATCGGGTCGCTGCCCTACGACCGCCCCGCAACGTCCATGAAGGATTTCCCCATGTGCCCGCGTTGCGCTGCCGAATACGCCGACCCGCTCGACCGCCGCTTCCATGCGCAGCCCGATGCCTGTTGGGATTGCGGTCCGCACATCAGCTGGGTGAACCTTGCGCAAGGCCGGCAGGAGCCGCAGTGGGGCAATACCCGCGAGGAATCCGACGCCATCTTCGCGGAAGCGGTCAAGCTGCTGCTCGAGGGCGGCATCGTCGCGGTGAAGGGTCTCGGCGGCTTCCATCTGGTGTGCGACGCTTCGAACCCCGATGCGTTGGCGAAGCTGCGTCAGCGCAAGCGCCGCCAGGGCAAGGCGTTCGCTGTCATGGTGGCGGGCGCGGCCGACGCGCGCCGCGTGTGCCATGTCGACAAGGCGGAGCAGGGCGCCCTGGAATCCACCAAGCGCCCCATCGTGCTGCTGCGCAAGCGGGCGGAGGCGCAGTTCGCCGTCGGCCTGGCCGATAACCTTCCCGAGCTGGGAGTCATGCTGCCCTGCACGCCCGTCCAGCATCTGCTGCTCCATGATTTCGCGGAAGCCCTGCGTGCCCAGCAGGGTGATTCCGCGCTGCCCATGTTGGTCATGACCTCGGGAAACCTGCACAACGAGCCCATCGTCACCGACGACGATCAGGCGCTGTCCAAGTTCGCCGGCATCGCCGATGCCGTCCTGGGCAACAACCGTCGCATCCTGTCGCGCTACGACGACTCGGTGCTGCGCGTGGTGCGCGTAGGCGACGAGCAGGCCATCCAGTTCATCCGCCGTGCCCGCGGCTTCGCCCCGCTGCCCATCGCGCTCGACTGCCCCGAAGCGCAGCCCAAGCAGGAAACCCTGCTGGCCACGGGCTCGGAGCAGAAGGCCACGTTCACCCTGGTGCGCGCCGCCGCGGCCGACGACCAGCGCCCCGACGCGTTCGTCTCGCAGCACATCGGCGACGTCGAGAACGCGGAAACCTATGACGCCTGGCTCGAGGCCGAAGAGCGTTATCGGCAGCTGTTCCAGGAAACCCCGCGTCGTCTCGCCTGCGATGCGCATCCCGAGTACCTTGCAAGCAAATGGGCCCGCGAGCAGGCGCAACGCAGCAGCCTGCCCTTGATCGAGGTGCAGCACCACCATGCCCACATCGCCTCAGTGCTGGGGGAGAACGGCCTGTTCGGGCCTGTGTGCGGTATCGCGTTCGACGGCACGGGCTACGGCGCCGACGGCCGCGTGTGGGGCGGCGAGGTCCTGCTCGCCAACCAGCAGGCCTACGAGCGCTTCGCCAATTTCGCCTACGTTCCCATGCCCGGCGGTGCCGCGGCGGTGCGCAACCCGCTGCGCATGGCCTACGGCGTGCTGTACGAGTTCGACCTGCTGGAGCATCCCGGCGCCGCCGATGCGCTGCTGGCGTTGGGCGACCAGGCCGAGGTGTGCGACCAGATGATCGAGCGCGGCCTGAACACGCCCTACACCTCCTCGGTCGGGCGCCTGTTCGACGCGGCCAGCGCCCTGCTCGGCGTGTGCCGTCAGCCGTCCTACGACGGGCAGCCGGCCATCGAGCTCGAGGCGGCCATGGGCGCGGTTCCCGAGGGGCTGCCGGCCACCGACGCCTACCATATAGATGTCGTGAAGAATACGGCCACCGAAACCAGCACCGCGCTCGATACGTCGGTCCTGCTGTTCGACGCGGCGCCGGCGTTCAAGGCGCTCCTCGACGACATCGCCTCCGGCGTTCCCGTGGCAACCATCGCGCGCCGTTTCCACGATGCGTTCGTGAACGCCATCGTTATGGCTGCTCAGCTGGTGCAAAGCCTCTACGGCATCACCACGGTGGCGCTGTCGGGCGGCGTGTTCCTGAACCGCTACCTGCTCGAGCACGCCGTGCCGGCGCTGCAGGGCAGCGGCTTCACGGTGGCGCTCAACCGCGACCTGCCGCCCAGCGACGGCTGCATCTCCTACGGACAGGCTGTGGTAGCATGGGCAGCAAGACAAACGGACGAGACGGCGGGGAAGTAGCAGATCGGAAGGCGTGCAAACGCCCAACGGCGCATCCCGAAAACGTCTCATCATGGAAGGAAGAAGGCAGCGAATGTGCCTAGCTATTCCCGCGAAGATCGCGCAGCTTGACGGCGACGGCATGGCCACGGTGGACATCCTCGGCGTCACGCGCAGCGTGTCCATCGACCTCACGCCGCAGGCGGGCGTCGGCGATTTCGTGCTCGTGCACGCCGGCTTCGCCATCGAGGTGGTCGACCCTGATTACGCGCAGGAAACCATCGACCTCATCAAGGAGTTCCCCGACCTGGCGGGCGACGAGCTGCCCGCCGCCACGGCCTAGGCAACGCCTAACCGGCCGACCGCTTGCAGCCTCGCGGCGCGCAGGCGGTCGGCTTTTCGCATTTCACCCCTCGTACCAAGGAATACGATCATGCAACCCGAAAACATACATCGCAGCCGCACGGTCGACGCCGGCACCATGCAAAACGAGCTGGCGGCGTTCAAGGACCCGAAGCTCGCCCGCGGCCTCATCGAGTCCATCGGCAAGCTCGCGCCGGAAGGAGGCGCCACGCTCATGGAGGTGTGCGGCACGCACACGGTGGCCATCGCGCGCAACGGCATCCGCAACCTCATGCCCGACGGCGTGTGCCTCTCGTCCGGCCCGGGCTGCCCCGTATGCGTCACCTCGAATCGCGATATTGACGCCGTCATCGCCCTTGCCCGCATCCCGAACGTGACCATAGCCACGTTCGGCGACATGACGCGCGTGCCCGGCAGCACGTCGAGCCTGCTCAAGGAGCAGGCGGCAGGCCGTAGCGTGCAGATCTGCTACTCGCCGCTCGACGCGCTGGCCCTGGCGAAGGCCAACCCCGATCGCCAGATCGTGTTCGTGGGCGTGGGCTTCGAGACCACCACGCCGCTGGTGGCCATGGCCATCAAGCGCGCCGCGGCCATGGGCCTGAAGAACTTCAGCGTCTTCGCCGCGCATAAGAACATGCCCGGCGCCCTGGAGACGTTGGTGAAGGACCCGGACCTCAAACTGGATGCCCTCATCCTGCCGGGCCACGTGGGCACCATCACAGGCACGAAGCCCTTCGAGTTCCTGGCGAAGGAATACGGCATCCCCGGCGTGGTCACGGGCTTCGAGCCCGTCGACGTGCTCCAGGGCATCGCCATGATCATGCGCCAGCTGCATGAGGGCAGGGCGGAGATAGAGATCGCCTACGCGCGCGGAGTCATGCCGCAAGGCAATCCCGTGGCCCTGGCTGCCATCGACGAGGTCTTCGAAACCTGCACCGCCACCTGGCGCGGCCTGGGCGATATCCCCGGCAGCGGATACCGCATCCGCGAGGAGTTCGCGCAATTCGATGCGCTGAAGCGCTTCCAGCCCGAAATCGAGCCCACCATCAACCCCAAGGGCTGCCGCTGCGGCGACGTCCTGCGTGCGCGCATGGAGCCCAGCGAGTGCCCCTTGTTCCGCAAGGTATGCACGCCGGAGAACCCGGTAGGGCCCTGCATGGTCAGCAGCGAGGGCAGCTGTGCCGCCTACTATAGGTACTATTAAAGCGAAACCAAGCATATCGCCACATCGGAGGGCGGTGCAGCACGCAAGCTGCGCCGCCCTCTTGCGTGAACGGGCAGCCACCGGACTGCGGACCCATACTATAAGTAGCTGCGAAACCGTCCATATCACGAAACGGGAAGCATGAAAACGGTCAATAACGGCATGAATCTGTGCTTGAGCGAGTGCTCAAGAGAAAAGCCCGGCACCAAGAGCCGAAAGCCGTTAAGTGCTTCAGGAACACCGTTCGCGGCCTCTAGACGGGGATTGCTACGTAGATGCAATAACCGAAAACCGATAGACCGGGGTTATCAGATGCCGTATTTCCCATTGGTTGTGCAAATATGAGCACTCTGGCGAAACATAGACTTGACCATATAAATGCATGCATATTCGATTCGTACCGATAATCATTCGTGCGAATCGGTTCAATCAAGGAAAATATCCAATAATCGGACGAAAAATGCATAAACGATTATTTCGGCCGTGTTACAGATTTTTGTGCACCTGAACAATGAACTTGTGCAAAGTGCCTGAAAATACGTGTAAATGACCTATTGCAGGCGCACAACTCTGGTGTTATAACTATCTCGTCGGCAAAACCGGAACACGAAATGAAACGAACTTACAGGGTTGCCAAGTGATCTTTCCCTCATAGCGAATTTCAAATCAAAAGGCCGGTTGAGCCAAAGGGTACACAATAGGTAGTGTGCATCGTCGAAGGTGTAGGAAGCACCTTCAAAGAAA
>ERZ1034984.282-NODE-282-length-57950-cov-7.454305_pt1 | contig 57950 bp, 44 predicted proteins | sample MGYA00520589_ERZ1034984 | MGnify/ENA primary metagenome ERZ1034984 (study PRJEB33766, sample SAMN09781790) | gut metagenome | biome: gut microbiome | host: Homo sapiens | place: Madagascar | study: EMG produced TPA metagenomics assembly of the PRJNA485056 data set...
AGGGAAAGAATCACCCTCACCCCTGCCCTCTCCCACAAGTGGGAGAGGGAGGACGCACAGGCGATGGTCAGGCAGGTAGTGGGGATGCATTGGGTTGCCCCCACCCTAGCCCTCCCCCAAAGGGGGAGGGAAAAGCGTGCACTGCTCTCGCTTAAGAGTAAGAAAAACCTTCAAACCTTCGCGCCACGCCTGTTCCCTCTCCCGCTTGCGGGAGAGGGTCAGGGTGAGGGTACAAAGGAAACACCCCTCAAAGCAGCGGCGACATCAGCCGCGCAATGGAGTCTCCTAGGCGTTGCAGGAAAGGCTGTGGACGGGCGTACATGACACGGTGGGCATGCTGCAGGTCTGCCATGAACTGCTGCTCCAGATCTGTGGCAAAGGCACGGCCATAGATGACTGCGCAGACTTCGTAGTTCAGGCGAAAGCTGCGGTTGTCAAAATTGGCGGTGCCGATGATGCCCATCCAGTCATCGACCACCATGGTCTTGGAGTGCAGCATGCTCTTGCGGTATTCGAACACCTTGACGCCACTTTTGATCAGCTCATCAAAGTAGGAGCGCGCCGCTGCGGTGACGATGCGTGAGTCTGATTTTTCCGGCACCAGCAACCGCACATCCACACCACGCAGAGCAGCGTTGGTCAGCGCCAGCATGGCTGCTTCAGTGGGCACGAAATAAGGCGTCGTCAGCCACAGGCGCTCATGCGCGGCATGAATGGCAGCCACGTGCACGCGGTGAATGGCTTCCATACTGCTATCTGGCCCAGATGTCATGATTTGCACGGCCTGATCGCCATCGGGCATATCGGGCAGCAAAACGTCCAGATCGGTAGGTTCCTGGTTGGTGCTGTAGTCCAGCGCATAGGCCCAATCCTCGAGAAACACGGTCTGCAGCCAGTTGACCACCGGGCCATGCAGGCGCACATGCACGTCGTGATAGGCCTCGGGCAAGATGCGCTGGTTTTCTTCGTCAGTGATGTTGACGCCGCCCGTAAAACCGATGTCACCGTCAACCACCACAATCTTGCGGTGGGTGCGAAAGTTGATGACCGGCCGTGTGCGCCGCCCCAGCCGGGTCGGATGGAACAGTGCCACTTCACCACCTGCGGCTTCCAGCTCTCGGTAGTGCCTGCGGCTCAGCCTTTTGGAGCCCAGTGCATCGACCAGCAGACGCACCCTTACCCCTTCGCGCGCCTTGGTGCACAGCAGGGCCAGCAGGGCCTGCCCGGTCTGATCGGGCTCAAAAATGTAGTACTCCAGATGCACATGGTGCTGCGCCTGGCGTACGGCAGCCATGATGCTGTCAAAAGTTGCTGCGCCGCCCACCAGCAGCTGCACCTTGTCGGCTGTACTGAGCGGCAGATTACTGGATGCACTGACCAGCTTGACCAGCTGGTGCAGGTTGGCAGGTGCCGTGGGCACTTTGTCTTTCAGACGCGCAATGCTGGCACGCACGCGGGAGCGGCGGCGACTGCGCAGGCGCTTGAGGCGCTGGCGTTTCAGACGCTGGGGGCCGAAAAAGTAATACACCCCGACCCCGACCACAGGAATCACGGCCATGGACAGCAGCCAGCTGAGTGTGGCGACCGGCGCGCGGCGCTGGAGCAAGATCCAGACCGCCACAACCACCACGTACAGCGACCACAGCACGGACAGAGCCAGCATCACATGATCACGCGTGAACCACTGTGCAATTGCCTCCACGACCGCTCCTCAACGAAATATCGAATTGCCGCGAATGTATCCCGTACGACATGACTTGGCGCACATGCCCATAAAAAAACCGACAGCCTGGTGAGCTGTCGGTTGGCGTAGCAAAGCGCTTAGTCTGACGTTGCCGTGTGTTCTGGCTCAGACGCGGCCTCTGGCAGTGGCGTGATGTCCAGCACCACATCGCCTTTGCCTTCGTTGGCATCGGGGTTCCAGTCCACTTCGAGTCGACCGCCATCGACCAGGCGGCCAAACAGCAGTTCGTCAGCCAGTGAGCGACGGATGGTGTCCTGAATCAGGCGCTGCATGGGGCGTGCCCCCATGGCAGGATCAAAGCCCTTGGCCGCCAGGTGCTTGCGCAGCTTGTCGGTAAAGGTGACTTCCACCTTCTTCTCGGCCAGCTGCTGCTCCAGTTGCAGCAGGAACTTGTCCACCACGCGCAGGATGATCTGCTCGTCCAGCGGCTTGAAGCTGACGATGGCATCCAGACGGTTGCGGAACTCGGGCGTGAACAGGCGCTTGATGTCTGCCATTTCGTCGCCCGCCTGCTTCTGGGTGGTAAAGCCCATCACAGACTTTTGCATGGTCTCGGCACCCGCGTTCGTGGTCATGATGATGATCACGTTACGGAAGTCGGCCTTGCGCCCGTTGTTATCCGTCAGCGTGCCGTGGTCCATGACCTGCAGCAGCACGTTGAAGATGTCTGGGTGCGCTTTTTCGATTTCATCGAGCAGCAGCACGGCGTGCGGCTTCTTGGTGACAGCCTCGGTCAGCAGACCGCCCTGGTCGTAGCCCACATAGCCGGGAGGCGCGCCAATCAGGCGGCTGACCGCATGGCGCTCCATGTACTCAGACATGTCAAAGCGGATCAGGTCCACACCCAGAATGTAGGCCAGCTGCTTGGCAGCCTCGGTCTTGCCCACACCTGTAGGGCCGCTGAACAGGAAGGAGCCAATGGGCTTGTCAGGCTTGCCCAGGCCGGAGCGCGCCATCTTGACGGCAGAGGCCAGCACTTCCAGCGCCTTGTCCTGACCGAAGACCACGCTCTTGAGGTCACGCTCCAGGGTTTGCAGCTTGCTGCGGTCGTCATTAGAGACATTCGCAGGGGGAATGCGCGCCATCTTGGCAACGATTTCCTCAATCTCGGTGCGGCCCACCACTGCCTTGCGATCGGCCTCGGACTTGACGCGCTGGGCTGCGCCCGCTTCGTCAATCACGTCAATGGCCTTGTCAGGCAGGTGACGGTCGTTGATGTACTTGGCAGACAGCTGTGCTGCTGCTTCCAGCGCTTCTGTGGAATAGCTGATGCCGTGGTGCTCTTCAAAGCGAGGCTTCAGACCCTTGAGGATTTCAATGGTCTCAGGCACGGTGGGCTCCACCACATCCACTTTCTGGAAACGGCGCGACAAGGCAGCGTCTTTTTCAAAGATGCCACGGTATTCCGTGAATGTGGTCGCCCCGATGCACTTGAGCTGACCGCTGGACAGCGCAGGCTTGATCAGGTTGGAAGCATCGAGCGTGCCGCCAGACGCAGCACCCGCACCGATCAGGGTGTGAATCTCATCAATGAACAGCACGGCATTGGGCTTGTCCTTGAGCGTCTTGAGCACGCCCTTGAGGCGCTGCTCAAAGTCACCGCGGTACTTGGTGCCTGCCAGCAGTGCACCCATGTCCAGCGAATACACCACGGCGTCCTTGAGCACCTCAGGCACCGTGCCTTCGGTGATGCGCCATGCCAGGCCTTCTGCAATGGCCGTTTTACCAACGCCTGCTTCACCCACCAGCAGCGGGTTGTTCTTGCGGCGGCGGCACAGGATCTGGATGGTGCGTTCGACTTCGTAGTCGCGACCGATCAGAGGATCGATCTTGCCTTCCTTGGCGGCCTGGTTCAGGTTCAGCGTGAACTGCTCCAGCGGCGAGGCTTTTTCATTGCGCTCACCACCCATGTTCACTTCTTCGCTGTCCATCTGCGCCTCGGCCTTGCCAGCTTCAGGCGGATCGCTCTTGCGAATACCGTGTGCGATGTAGTTGACCACGTCCAGACGTGTGACACCCTGCTGGTGCAGGTAGTACACGGCGTGGGAATCTTTCTCGCCAAAGATAGCGACCAGCACGTTGGCGCCGGTGACTTCCTTCTTGCCATTGCCTGTGGACTGCACATGCATGATGGCGCGCTGAATCACACGCTGAAAGCCCAGCGTGGGTTGCGTGTCCACCTCTTCCGTTCCAGCCACCTGTGGGGTGTTGTCCCGGATGAAGTTGCTCAGCGAGGAGCGCAGATCTTCGATGTTGGCGGAGCAGGCACGCAGCACATCAGAAGCGCTGGGGTTGTCCAGCAGGGCGTGCAGCAGGTGCTCCACCGTGATGAACTCGTGGCGCTGCTGTCGCGCCTCGACAAAAGCCATGTGCAAGCTGACTTCCAGTTCTTGGGCAATCATGTACGAACTCCTTTGTGCTTGCGGTTAATAAGACTGATGTGATAGGTCGGGGCGAACACCATTTATTCAATAGGCTCACATACTGCCTGCAGGGGGTGTCCTGCCTGCTGGGCGGCCTGCAAGACCTGCTCTACCTTGGTCGTCGCAATGTCGTGTGAATAGACGCCGCATACGCCGCGCCCGTCCAGATGGATTTTGAGCATGATCTGGGTAGCCTGTTCCCTATCTTTACCGAAATATTCTTGCAGGACCACGATCACAAACTCCATGGGGGTGAAATCGTCATTGAGCATGACCACCTGGTACATCGGCGGCGGAGCCAGCTTGTGAACCTGGCGCTCCAGGACGACCTGGTTGCCATCTTCTTCATGAGGAGCTTGCTCGGGCAATGATGGACGAATAGGTGATTGGGGGGTAGCCATGAATTTCATTTTAGTGATCGTCCCTCTGTCATTTTTCATACTGCGAGGTGGGATCGAAAAGGGCAGTTTCAAGAAACATCACGTAGGACGCCTTGGTGACAGGCATCCAACACTTCGTATTTTCAGCTATTGCGCCAGACCAGCTGACAGGCTGTGCTGCCAGTTTCTGCGCGCCAGGCAGCGAGTGCCGCATCACTGGGGTAGAAGCGGTTGTGCTCGCCCAGGTCCAGCTCAACCAATGCCGCGTCTTCGCCGCTTTGGCAGCGAACCTCCATGCGAACGCGCAGGCCGCGCACTACATCGCCTTCGGCATCTGACACCACCTTGGCCGGGAACTCACGCAGAATGCGCTGTACGTGAGGCAACTGCTGCTTGGCGTCAATTTGCAGATAGCGTGCAAACAGGCAGCGTGCATCGGCCAGGCTGAAGACTTTCTGCGCTTTCAGACGCAGGCCACCGCTGAAGTGGTCGTGCTGCGCTCTGGCGCTGAGCACGACAAATTCGTCATCCTTGAGCAGATCGCTGTTGGCCAGCAAGGTGGCTTCATCAATCGATGCTTCGAGCACGGTGCTCTTGTCATCGAGCTTGAACAGGCACAGCTTGCCGCGCTGACCGTTGATGACGCGCAGGTCGCTCACAATGCCCGCCACCAGCTGTGGCTCACGGCTGTCACCCAGTTCACTCAGCGGCGTGCGGATGAACTGGCGCACTTCGTGCTCCACCTCATCAAACAGGTGGCCCGAGATGTAAAAGCCGATCGCCTGCTTTTCCTGCGTCAGGCGCTCCTTGACGGTCCATGGCAGCACATTGGCCAGGGGTGGCTCCTGGCTGCTGGAGCCTTGAGCATCATCACCCATCATGTCGAACAGGCCGCCCTGATTGGCATTGACGATCTGGGCATTGCCATATTCAAAGGCCGTGTCAATCGACGCGGCCAGCGCAGCACGGTCCAGGTGAATGCTGTCAAAAGCGCCAGCCTTGATCAGCGCTTCCACGGTGCGCTTGTTGATCTTGCTGCGGTCTACGCGCGAGCAGAAGTCAAACAGGCTCTTGAAGGGCCCCTTGACATGCCCGTCCGGCCCCACGCCCTGCCCTTCACGGGCAGCGATGATGGCCTCAATCGCCTGCTGACCGGTGCCCTTGACCGCACCCAGCCCGTAGCGAATGACCTTGTCTGTCACCGGCTCAAAGCGGTAGACACCGCGATTGACATCCGGCAGCTCAAAGCTCATGCCCATCTTGATGGCATCTTCAAAGAGCACCTTGAGCTTGTCGGTGTTGTCCATTTCCACGGTCATGTTCCCGCAGTAGAACTCTGCCGTGTAGTGCACCTTCAGCCATGCCGTGTGATAAGCCAGCAGCGAGTAAGCAGCCGCGTGCGACTTGTTAAAGCCGTAGCCCGCGAACTTTTCCATCAGGTCAAAGACCTCATCGGCCTTTTCCTGGCTGATGCCCTGCTTGGCCGCACCCTCACGGAAGATGGCACGGTGCTTGACCATCTCCTCGACCTTTTTCTTGCCCATGGCACGGCGCAGCAAGTCAGCGCCACCGAGCGAGTAGCCACCGAGCACCTGGGCGGTCTGCATCACCTGCTCCTGGTAGACCATGATGCCGTAGGTCTCTGCCAGCACCTTTTCCACCAGAGGGTGTGGATATTCAATCTCTTCGCGCCCGTGCTTACGGGCCACGAAAGAAGGAATCAGGTCCATAGGCCCCGGACGGTACAAGGCGTTCAGGGCAATCAGATCTTCCAGGCGCGAAGGCTTGGCATCACGCAGCATGCCCTGCATGCCGCGCGATTCAAACTGGAACACGGCCTCGGTCTTGCCCTCCTGGAAGAGCTTGTAGGTCGGGTAGTCATCCAGCGGAATTTCTTCAAAGCGGAAGTTCTCCTGGCCTTTGTGGCGCTTCATGATGAATTCGCGCGCAATTTCCAGGATGGTCAGCGTGGCAAGCCCCAAGAAGTCGAACTTCACCAGACCAATCTGCTCCACGTCGTCCTTGTCGAACATGGCCACGGCCGATTCGCTGCCCGGCTGCTGGTACATGGGGCAAAAGTCCGTGATCTTGCCTGGGGCAATCACCACACCACCCGCGTGCATGCCGATGTTGCGCGTGAGGCCCTCGAGCTTTTGCGCCATCTCGATGAGCAGCTTGACGTCTTCTTCCTGCTCAATGCGCTGCGCCAGAATAGGCTCCGCCTCAATCGCGTAGGTGTACTTGTCGCCCTCTTTCTTGGGGTTGGGCGGGTACTTCAGCGTGACGTGCAGACCCGGCTTGTTGGGAATGAGCTTGGAGATGCCGTCACAGAAGTTGTAGCTCAGGTCCAGCACACGGCCCACGTCACGAATCACCGCCCGTGCCGCCATGGTGCCGAAGGTGGCAATCTGGCTCACGGCATTGCGGCCGTAGCGCTCCTTCACATAGTCAATCACGCGGTCACGGTTGGCCTGACAGAAGTCCACGTCAAAGTCAGGCATGGACACACGCTCTGGGTTCAGAAAGCGTTCAAACAGCAGGTTGTAGTAGAGCGGGTCCAGATCCGTAATCTTGAGCACATAGGCCACCAGCGAACCTGCACCAGAGCCACGGCCTGGCCCCACGGGGCAGCCATTGTTCTTGGCCCAGTTAATAAAGTCCGCCACGATCAGGAAGTAGCCCGGAAAGCCCATCTTCAAGATGATGCCCAGCTCAAACTCCAGCCGCTCCACATACTCTGGCCGCTTGCGGTTGCGCTCTGCCACATCCGGGAACAGCAAGGCCAGACGGTGTTCCAGCCCCTCATACGAGGCATGGCGGAAATACTGCTGCTCTGTCATCCCCTCGGGAATGGGGAATTCAGGCAGGTAGTACGTACCCAGCTTGAGCTGGACGCTGCAGCGACGCGCAATTTCCAGCGTGTTCTCAATGGCAGAAGGAATATCGGCAAACAAGGCCTCCATCTGCGCACTGCTCTTGAAGTACTGCTCCTGCGTGAAGCGGCGCACCCGCTTGGGGTTGGCCAGCACTTCACCTTCGGCAATACACACTCGCGTTTCGTGCGCTTCAAAGTCGCCAGGCTTGACAAACTGGATGGGGTGCGTTGCCACCACAGGCAAGTTCATGCGTGCTGCCAACTGCACCGTCTGTACCACCAGACGCTCATCATCTGGCCGCCCTGCACGCTGCAGCTCCAGATAAAAGCGGTGGGGGAATGTGCTGGCCAGCTGCAAGGCCGCATCTGCTGCCCCCTGGCTATCGCCACGCAGCAGCAACTGCCCTATCGGGCCGGCATTGGCACCAGACAGCAGCAGCAGGCCTTCACCCAGCTCACGCAGCCATTCCCATTTGAACAAGGGCTGTGCCTGCCCCTTGGGCACATTGCTTGTCCACCCACGCGCCAGAATTTCGGACAGATTCAAAAAGCCCTGATGACTTTGCACCAGCAGCAGTACGCGGCCTGCGACGTCTCCGCCCCAGGCTTCCATATTCAGCTCAGCCCCCAGCAAGGGCTTCACGCCCTTGCCCCGCCCTGCTTTGTAGAATTTCAGGGCCCCGAACATATTGTTCAGGTCGGTGAGCGCCAGTGCTGGCTGGCCATCAGCGGCAGCGGCGCTGATGACATCATTGATACGACACGTTCCATCAATGACGGAAAACTCGGTGTGCAAGCGCAAGTGAACAAACATCCAAGCATTGTAGAAACACCGCGCACACCGCACGCCCAATTCATTGCATGTCCTCACCAGACTGAGGCTGGCGCTGCGTGCGTACAGTCACCAGAGGTACTTACGGGAACGCGCCACGGACCTATACAATGCAAGACCACTGCAGAGTGCTCTTGGCTTTGAGAGCGCGTCTGATCCTTCTGGAACCTTATGACAACCTCAGTCCGAAAGCTGTTCGCCATGCCGCGTTTTTCACGACCTGTTTTTGCTGTTGTTTTGACTGCGGCATTTCTGGCCGGGTGCTCGTCCACCAAAGATGATCCCACTGCAAACTGGACTCCAGAGCGCATCTACACCGAAGCGCGTGACGAGGCAGAAGCAGGCGGCTACGACAAGGCAGTGCCTCTGTTTGAAAAGCTCGAAGGCCGCGCCGCAGGCACACCACTGGCACAGCAGGCACAAATTGAAAAAGCCTATGCCCAGTACAAGGGTGGCGAGCGTGAGCAGGCACTGGCAACACTGGATCGCTTCATCCGCCTGCACCCCTCCAGCCCTGCTCTGGACTACGCCCTCTACCTCAAGGGTCTGGTGAACTTCAATGACAACCTGGGACTGTTCTCGTGGCTGTCACGCCAGGACCTGTCCGAGCGCGACCAGAAAGCCGCCAAGGACTCCTACGAATCCTTCAAGGAACTGGTCACACGTTTTCCCAACTCGCGCTACGCCCCTGATGCACGCCAGCGCATGACTTACATCGTCAACTCGCTGGCCCAGTATGAAGTGCACGTTGCACGCTACTACTACCAGCGTGGTGCCTATGTGGCAGCCATTGCACGCGCCCAGACCGCGCTGACGGACTATGACGGCGTTCCCGCATCCAAGGAAGCCCTGGATATTCTGATCAACTCCTACGACAAGCTGGGCATGGCCGACCTGCGTGACGATGCCAAGCGCGTGCGCGAAAGCAGCTTTGGCAGCAGCGCCGAAAGCACTCAGGCCCAGGACACCCAAAAGAAGCCTTGGTGGAAGCTCTGGTGATGCACCAGATGTTGGGCTCCGGGTACTGCTGAGCATTTGTTCCCATCGCTACTTCTTGCTACTTCTTTACAGGGCTTTTGAGCCCTGTTTTTTTGAACGATTTGGCAGTTTTCCCTTTTGAGGCCTGAAAACCCTGCTATAGTTCTTCCTGTTGACAAAACAGGCGCGTAGCTCAGTTGGTTAGAGCACCACCTTGACATGGTGGGGGTCGTTGGTTCGAATCCAATCGCGCCTACCAGGATTCTTCAAACAAAGGACTTGTCCAAATACACAAGTCCTTTTGTTTTTCACAAATCCTGGCCAAAGTATCAACACACGCTCAAAGAAGCCAGGCTTACAGCTTCAAAATCAAGAGCAAAAAGTAAATTTGCACTTCAGCATTTTAGAAATGCTTGAGTTACACCCCGGAAGGGTGGATGAGTGGTTTAAGTCGCACGCCTGGAAAGCGTGTGTAGGTTAATAGCCTACCGCGGGTTCGAATCCCGCCCCTTCCGCCAAGACATTAGAAAAATCAACAAATTCGATGATTTTTCTGAGGACACTCCTCATAGGACCCCTCATAAAAAAAGCCATGCATCTTCAAGGATGTGTGGCTTTTTTTATGCCCCCACCAGCCTCTTAAATGTTGCATGGCACGAGAGCTGCCACTGGCAGCTTTGTTGCAAAAAAACATTGTCATTCGCAAGCAGTTGGGAGAGTGAACGCAGCGCTTCACTCCCCAATGCCTGTCACTGCCTCAACAAGGCAGTTGCTTTGGCGACACGCTCCAATTCAAAACCATGAATCGGACACAAAATGGACACCCACAGGCAGGTTGTTCACACGCAAGCTGACCGGCAAATCTACCAGCGGCTGTAGCTTGACAACCAGTGCAGTGGAGGATGACTTCAGGCCATCATTTCCAGAGGAAGTTGGGCCTCGCTTTGCTTCCTTCGAAACTTGCTGCACCACGGCCTCAAATTCTTCGCCACTCTGGAAAGAAATTGTGGCCTTCTGCCCCACCTGGGCATACTTCAAATCCTCTGGCGGCAAATAGGCCTGAATCCAGGCAGTTTCATCACCATCCATCACCAGCAACTCATCACCAGCGCTGACCCACTGCCCATTCACCGCAAAAACCTGGCTCACTACAGATGCAAGAGGTGCCACCACCTCTGCGATGGACTCCACAGAACGGCCGGACATTTGCTGACGTGTCACAGCAGAAGCCGACTGCCTCAGATCACGCATAGCCATCTGCAAACCAGACCGAAGCTCCAACAGCTGCATGCGAGCCGCATCCACCTCCTGGCGTGTGGCTGCCCCCTCACGAAACAATGACTGCATTTGATTGAAGCGATTTTCCGCCAGTGCTACCCGTTCCTGTTCATTCTTCACAGCGCCTTCCAGCAAGCTTCTGCGCTCCCGCTCATAGCGCTCATCTTCCTGCGAAACCGTTCCAGACACGGATTCGGAGTCTTCCTTCGATCGCACCTTGTGCTTCAGCAAAGCAACCACCTGCCCCTGCTGCACAGTTGCGCCCTCCGTCACCAGCTCTTGCACCACGCCACTGGCAGGCGCGCGCACCAGCACAGACTCCAGCACGACCACACCATGTGCGTCGGACTCAAGCGCTGCCTTCGCCAGACTCCAGAAGAAGTAACCTGGCAGCAACATGACCAGTGCCAGCACCAGAAACCAGCGCCACTGCGGCACTTGGCGCTTACCTGCCGGGTAATTGACGTGAATTCCGTTGCTGACTTCCGCAGACTTTGGCGGTGCATCAAAGTTAATTTTCATCGTCTGGTATCCAAATATTCATCCCACGATTGCACAATAATTCCATTAAACCCAGTAATTTCAGCGTACAAGCTTTGGGCTATTTCTCCCCAGACCTTTGCAGCCTCAGTTTTACCTTTGGAATAAAAACTCTCCTGCGCTGAGAGCTCTTTTTCAATACTTTGCGCCACCGCAATTTGCATGCCTTCAGGCAATGGAGGCATTTTCCGCATGATTGCCAAAGTGGTCGCAGGGCTTGCGCTGTAAATCATGGGGATTACTTCCTTGACCCCAGTTTTTCCAAGATTCTCGATAAATCCTGGCAACATCAACTCTCGGTAGTGAGTGGTCAGCGAAATAGGCAGCGCGCTTTGGCTGGCCACCTCCGACAGCAGGGCAATCACATGCTTGTCCCAATCTTTCTGCTGCTGCTCGGGAAGCTGACTGCGCTCCAGGTCCAGATGAATCATGTGAAAAGGCAAGGACTGCAGGCTGGCAATCAAGCGATACAAATGCCCACGCCCCTCAGGCAGCACCCAGGTTGGTTCCCCCAGCAACAACTCCAGCCGGATATTGCGTTGCTGCGCCAGTTGCCCCAGCTGCTTGAGCTGTTGCGCCGATTTCCCTGCCTGACCAAGCTCCAGCAGCTCCTGTTCCTTGAAAGACAGCAGCAGGCGCTGCGTTCCTGGCGGCAATTGCGCCACCATCTCCGGATGATTCAGCCAATCCCGGCCAAACCATGCATACCAGCCTGTTCCGGCAGGAAACACAGGCCCAGCCGCAACATGCTTGCTATCTGTGCTGGCTTTGTGCGCGCCCACGGCGCTATCTACCCCCGCCGTGGCCGTCAATGCATTCACTGCAGCATCCGCAGCATCTTTATTGGCTTGCAAGACACAGCGCTCAAAGAAATAAGCCATCTCCACTGCAGCCAGGTCTCGGGCCTCCAGCGTATCTATGTACTGCAGTGCCCGCTCATACAGCCTGTGCTTCGCACGAATAAGCTGTGCAAGACCATCTCCATCCAGCGCATCTTTGCGTAACGAAGCAATGCGCAATGCTTCCTGTGCAGCCTTGTACTGCTGGAGCACCGGTTCAATGGCGTTCTCCCGCATCTGCCATTGCGCCAAAGCTGTTTCACTCTGCAAAAGCAACTTCTGCCGCTCTTGCTCGTACTCATGCTGTGCAAGCTCTTTTTCTGCCTGCAACTTGGCCGCCAAAGCACTCTTTTGCTGACGCCAGTTCCAGGGAATGGAAATATCCAGGGCAACACCGGTCGCATGCCCGGCATTGCCCTTCCAATCTTTGCTGATGCTTTGATTGAGCTGAACACCACCTTCAATCGCTCCATAGCGAGAAAGCGTGCTGCGCTCCTGGGCACCCTGCAATGCGATACGCGTGATTTCAAGAAACGGATGCTCAGTCTGTGCCGCAGTATCAGCACTGGTGGCCACGCATGCCTGCGGAATATTCAGTGGTGCAACGACCTGTGGCACCAGACTGCGCCCCGTCAAATACGCCATCTGTGACAGTGCTGCGCGCTGAATTTCCTGCTCACGCGCTGTACGTGCCTGGGCAACCTCATACAGGCTTTCCAGCTCCAGCGCTTCTGACTTGAACATCAGCCCTTGAGCCACCCTGCGCCGAGTGACGCCTGCTGCTTCCTGCTGACTGCGCAGGAACTGCGCCACCATCTGCTCACGCTGCTGGCTACGCATGTAGCGCACATACATGCGCCCAGTCTCTGTCACGGACTGCATTTGCAGCAGGCGCCGCTGCGCCGCCTCCGTCTGCAATGCACCCCGGGCCTGTGACACCGCACGCTGTCGCTCTTCGGCAGCAGCCAGCAGACTCATACGCACCCCTACCTGACCATACGTACGGCTATAGCGGCGATCCAGGGTATCCGTCACCGACTCCTTGGCATGCGCGGCCCCAGTAGCGGCTACGATGCTTGCGCCGTTGTCTGCTTCCAGCAGCGTCACGTTCAGGCTCGCAATATGCTCTTTCAAGCGAGACAGCTGCACCGAAGGAGCAGCCTGCTGACTCCAGTCCTGCAGGTTGTCCCAGTTCCACTGCGTGCCTGGCGTCAGTGCATGTTGCTGCACCACCGGTGCCTGCGCCATGGCGAACTCACCCGCCACACCGATGACTGCGAGCAGACTCCCACGTGCTAGGTATTTCCGCACATCAAACAGAAAATTCATGACTGACACTCAGAACTTGTTTTTTTTCAGCACCCAAGTTGGTGCCATGGAAGAATCCAAATGCGATTTGGTAAATATTTCTACCAAGATGCAATAGACGGAGTAAATGCGCAAAAGCGACGCAAAAATTGGAAAAAGCGGCAAATATGGCAGGTATTTACAATCAAACCATACCCGCTCTGACACTGCTGCCAAATAGACAATATAAAAAATACCCAACACAAAAAGATAAAACGAATACAGAACAGCCAGCTTTGCCAATACGACGACCAAGGGCTGCATCACCAATGCAGCAATCAGCGCAATGACAATCAGAAATGGCAATATCAGCTGCATCAAAATGCCATTAACAAGCGTAAACAGAAAGTTGGGCCACCCCAGCAGCGATGGCCGCAGGTTGAATCGAAACTTGCGAATGAAGATGTAGAACATGTCGCCATCCCAGCGCTCACGCTGCTTGGCAAAGACCCGCCACGTATCTGGCGCATCGGTGTGGCCTACGGCATGTGGCTCGAACTTGATCTTCATTCCGGCATGGCGACCAAAGTACTGCTTGATGCGCAGGGTCAGATCCAGATCCTCAGCACTGCCAGCATCCCAGCCGCCAACCAGGCGCACGATGCTGGCGCGAAAGACGCCAAATGCCCCGGAAATGTTGTTGACCACATTGAACTCGGACAGCCCCGTCTTACCGCCACTGATGGACAACACATATTCAAGCCCCTGCATTTTTGCTACCAGCGACTTGTTCTGATTGCGCACGCGAAGATTGCCGGCAACACCAGCCACCTGTGGGTCTTCAAAATGCCGAGTCGCTTTCTCGACCATGTCATTGTCAAATGACGTATCACCATCGAGGGCCATCAGTACCTCGCCGGTGGCAAAAGGCAGGGCCGCGTTCAGGGAAGAAACCCGTCCACCACGCTGCCACTTGGGCAACACCATGACTTCACGAAAAGGCTGATCACGCCAGCGCTGCGCTTCAGAGTGGGCGGCCTGCAGCGTCAAGTGATTTTTAATGGCACCGTCAATAATGGGAATGATTTGAATGTGCCCGGCATAGCGCTGGTTCACCAGCGTACTGATGGTCTTGCGCACATCCTCTCCTTCCGAGTAGCAAGTCACAAGACAAGACACAGAAGGGTAGTAGGAACTGGGCGCCCTACGCTTCCAGCGACGCAAGCCAAAGCGCAGCATCCCGATGATCACCAGCACATAAAAAGGCAGCTCCAGCAGCACGATGATGGGGAATGCCACCGCCAGCGCATCAAAACCCTGGGCAGAGCTGCTGAGCATCAAGGCCTGAAATTCGGCGATGAACTGTTCCCACATCATTTTGCGGCTGCCTCTGCGGAGTACAGTTTTGCCATCTTCTGCATCATGCCCAGCGCCGTCGCCTTTTCAGACGGTTCACCTTCATAGGTACGGATCACAAGGCGCAGCTTGCGCACGTCACCATCTTCGCTGGCCATTTGAGCGAATATCTGCTCAATGCGCGCCTTCAGGCCCTCAGGACTCGTGAAAGGCAGCAGCAACAACAGGCAGCTTTCTTCGATGCGAGTGATCACATCAGAGTCTCTGAGCTTTTCATTCAAGCGCAGCGCAAACTCATCGAGCATCAGGTACAGCCGCATCGCGCCCAGATGTTCCAGAATCTCAGCGGAGTGATGCAATTCCACCGTCATGAGATTGAAGCGGAACTCCTGATGCCGCAGCTGAATATTGGCAGCCCAGTCCAGCATTTTCTGGAACACCATCGGGTCCACATAGCTGCGCGCCTTCAATGCGGCAAAAGAGCCGAGCACGCCATCTAGTCGAATGGCATTGCGCCCCGCCGCACTGAGCTGCCATCGACACACCTTGCGGACGTCCAGATCAGATGGCATGTTGCTGTGCCCGCAGTCAAGGCAGCGGGCCTTGACCAGTGGCTCCATGAAGGAGCGCAGGCATGAGCGACAGCTGTACTGCGCCAGCGGCTTGTCATAGTCCACCCCGATATGGCGCAGATGCGTGTGGCACTTGGGGCATTCCAGCTGTTCCCGCTCCAAAAACGTGGATTCAGGACCTACATAGCCGCAGGCAAAGCAGTGCAATGCCGATTCCTTGCGGATATCGATGTCTTCGCAATGTGGGCATAGATCCACAAAGTGGATGTGAGCGGAATGGCAACTGTTGCAATGGCGCGTACGGTCAACCAGACCATCATCACGCAGCAGTCCCCGGCGCACCAATGCATCAACGGCCTGCAGGCCATCTTCATGCTCAAAAGCCAGCAAATCTGCGACCGGATAGCGATACAGCTGCGCGCTGTTGCGATCCAGCAGAGGAGTCAAACTGGCCTGCATGCCTCGCTCATAGAGAAAAAAGAGCAGCCGCTCCTCCAGACCCACAAACTCGCTGGCGTCCGGCAGGCCTTGCCTGCGCAGCAGCATTCCCTGCGCAAATTCCTGCGCCTGCTCCACGTTGCACAGGCTATCAACATAAGGTTCAGCATCCTTGCTCTCTGGCGCTGAAAAAACCGGCAGGTTCCACCATGCACTGCGTCGAATGCCCTGGATGCTATCGAGCCAGTCAGTACCCGCACCGCACTTCACGTAAAAGCCCAGAGCACGGGCATCCTGCCCTTGCTGCGCTTCCCAGGCCTTGAACGAAGCAAATGTCTGCGCTACAGGGGTCTCAGAAAAATCACCTAAAAAAATCAGCTGCGGCTTCAGCAACGCGGAACTAGTCATATGAATCTTGAGAAGAGGGAGGCAGTGTGTGTCGCAGCTTCAGGTATGCGCCACGCAAGGCACAAACCACTGGTTTGTGTGGAAGATCGAGTACGAATCAGCAGGGGGATACAGGCAGCACGGCAGCGCTTTGCAATAGCGAGCGGGAGGATCGTGTGAGCAAGCTTTCAGCTTGTGATGCGATGAATTCTCTGCAGCTTGATATTTTTGCGAAATTCAATTTCATTGATAAGTCCGATAGCTTTTATTGTGAACCACACAAACAGGCTTGCTGCATAAGTAAAAAACACAGACTCTGAGGTACCTGACGCATAGCTTGGCATAGCACCATGGATGGCGCCCCCTGCTGGTCACGGTAAGCTGCTCACTTTCTTCAAGCTGGTTCGCCCACAGTGGCAGCGCCACTCCCACAAGCCAGAACTGTTTCGCAGCTGGATGCAAGCCCAGCTCGCTGCCTTGCAATCATCATATCGCTGACATGCGTTTGCCTCTGCGCCCTCTTCCTGCCTATCTGCTCACCCTGCTCATTGCCTTTGCGGCAGCCCAGCTGTTTGTGTGGTGGCATGTGCCACTGCCCTGGCTGACCGGCCCGTTGCTGGTGACGGGCGTGCTGTCCGTCATGCAGCTGCCCGTAGTCAGCCTGAACCGCATGCGCAACCTGGCCCAATGGGCCATGGGCTCTGCACTGGGCATGTATTTTTCGTCGGAGATCCTGGGGCTGCTGGCCCAGCTGTGGTGGGCCGTGGGGCTGGCCGTCATGTTTTCGCTGGGGCTGGGCCTGCTCAGCGCCCGGTTCATTGCGTGGTGCAACCGTGGTAACGACGGCTTCCACAGCCCGGAGCAATTGCACTCCACCGCCTACTTTTCGGGGGTGATTGGGGCTGCCTCGGAAATGTCCATCCTGGCGGAGCGCAGCCAGGCCAGAACCGATCTGGTCGCGGCCAGCCACAGCCTGCGGTTGATGCTGGTCACACTGTGCGTGCCTTTTCTCGTGGCCCTGATTGAGCGTGAAGTTCCCGCCGCCAGCCTCCCCAGCGCACCACTGGCACTGAGCTTTGAGCCTGCAGGCTTTGCGCTGTTTGCGCTGCTCACTGCGGCTGGCGTGGCGGTGTTTCAGTGGCTCAGGCAACCCAACCCATGGTTTCTGGGGCCGTTCGCAGCTTCCGTCATCATGGCTTTGTGTGATCTGCAGCTTTCCGCCCTGCCACCAGGCCTGAGCAACGCTGCACAGCTGGTCATCGGCATCAGTCTTGGTGTGCGCTTTAACCGCCAGTTTCTGAAGAGCGCGCCGCGCTGGGCTTTGAGCATTACGCTGCTGACGCTGGGGCTGATCGCGCTGTGTGCCGGGTTTGCCTGGCTGCTGTGGCAATGCATAGATCTGGACTACACCTCGCTGCTGCTGGCCACTGCACCGGGTGGCATTGTGGAAATGTCCATCACTGCCAAGATTTTTGCGCTGTCCGTGCCCGTGGTCACATCGTTTCAGGTCACGCGCCTGATTGCCGTGCTGCTGCTCACCGAGCCTTTGCACCGCTGGCTCTATGTACGAAAAACATAAGCCAAATTGGCCTCTAGCGCTTATGCAGCAAGCGCTGGCAGCTATAAAAAAAGCGCTTCACCAGGAAGCGCTGTTTCGTGATTAGCAGATGCTGTCTGCGACTCAGCCCGCCTTGGGCAGCTTGCCGTCACGCAGCAATGCGTAGACCAGCTCCACAAAATACTGCACGCCCTTGGGCAATACGTTGTCGTTGAAGTCGTACTTCGGGTTGTGCAGCGAGGCACTGTCTTCACCATTGCCCATCCAGATATAGACACCGGGGCGGGTCTGCGACATGAAGGAAAAGTCTTCCGAGGCCATGCTGGGCTTCAGATCGCGGCGCACATTGCCTTCGCCCAGCACCTGGGTCAGCACCTCGGCGCAGATGTCAGCATGCTCGGGGTGGTTGATGGTGGCGGGGTAGCTCACGCGGTAGTCCAGCTGTGCCTCCAGACCATGCAGGGTGCAGGTAGCGGCAATGGCATCACGAAAGCGCTGCTCAATCCGGGCGCGCTGCTCCATGTCAAAGCAGCGCACGGTGCCGCGCAGCTTGATGACTTCGGGCATGACGTTGTAGGTATCGCCTGCGTTAAAGCTGGTCACACTCAGCACGGCAGGCTTGTGCACTTCCTGCTCACGGGCAATCAGTGCGGGCAACTGCGTCACCAGCTGGCAGGCGGCCAGCAATGCATCTTTGCCCAGATGCGGCATGGCGGCATGACAGCCCTTGCCCGTCAGTGTCAGGTCAAAAATGTCAAAGGCTGCCATCACGGCGGTGCTGTGCACGGCTGCTGTGCCCACGGGCAGGCCGGGCCAGTTGTGCATGCTGTAGACCGCATCCACGGGGAAGCGCTCAAACAGGCCCTGCTCAATCATGGTGCGTGCACCGCCCTCGTTTTCTTCGGCAGGCTGGAAGATGAAATGCACCGTACCCGCAAAGTCAGGGTTGGAGGCCAGGGCCTGCGCTGCGCCCAGCAGCATGGTGGTGTGACCGTCGTGGCCGCAGGCGTGCATGCGGCCTTCGTTGACAGACTTGTGCTCGCAGTTGTTGAGCTCCTGCACATGCAGGGCATCCATGTCTGCGCGCAGGCCAATCGATGGGCCATCGCCACGCTTGCCGCGCAGCACAGCCACCACGCCCGTGCCAGCCAGTCCCGTGTGTACTTCCAGGCCAAAGCTTTGCAGCAGCTCAGTCACACGCTGGCTGGTACGGTGCTCCTGGTAGGCGGTTTCGGGATGGCGGTGAAAGTCATGCCTCCATGCCTGCAGCGTTTGCTGACCGGGCCACTTGATGGTGTTCATGACAGATTCCTCTTGTTCAAAAAATCAAAGTTGATAGCAATATACGCCTGCAGCAATGCCAGCGCAGCCCCAAACAAAATGCCTCGCAGCACATCGGGATGTACTGACGAGGCATAGATCACATCGGTGGTGATGACCGCCTTACATATTGCTCACAAAGAACTGTGCGATCACCGCAGCCGCCAGGAAGACTCCGGCATTGGCCATCAGCGAGACCACCACAATGCGCCAGCCCAGGCGGCGGAAGGCGGGAATGTCCTTGGCCAGCGACAGACCCGCAAAAGTCAGCATGGGCGTAATCATGGCCAGGAAGCTCACCTTGCTGGTAATCGCTGCCACCTCTGCCGCATAGGGCACGGCAGGGAAAGTCAGCGCCATAGCCACAAAAGAAATCCAGCACACCGCAGGCAGCTTGCGGCCAGTACCCATATAGATCAGATCACCCACCAGTACCACAGCAACGATGAGTGCGATGCCAGGCAGCGCATCCAGCATGGGGATGCCGTAGCCGATCTGGTTGCCCACCAGCACCAGGAAACCCACATACACCCATGCCAGCAGACGCATGCCCAGGTTCAGCGCAGGCACATGCACCACTTCATGCGCAGCAGGTGCAGCCTCCTGCACCGCCACTGCCTTGCGATTGCGGCCCAGAATAGGCTCCAGGAAACGATAGGCACGTATGGCCAGAGGCAGGGAGATAAACAGCGTCAGATACGTACCCAGCGTGGTGGCGATCAGGTTGGCCGCAGCAGCAAAAGTCGCAATGTCATTCGCACGCTCTGGGTATTGCGCAGAGATGGCACCCACCGCCGCCGCCGTCATGCTGCCCGAGCCCACGCCCGCGCCCATGCCCAGCGCGATGGGGTGGAAAATGCCCAGGCTGGCCACAAAGCCCGCCAGCAGCGAGATAAAGATGGCGCCAATCAAAGTGCCAGTGATGTATTCCGCCAGCACGCCGCGGCCTTCGGGCGAGTCCATACCAAAGCGCTCACCCACAATGGCCAGACCGGGCTCACGGCCAATCGAGAACGTTGCACCAATGGCTTCGCGCTTGATGCCCAGCAGCAGCGCCACTGGCATACCCAGCAGCACGCAGCCAATCAGGTTGCCCAGCTCCTGCAGCGCCAGGCCCCAGCCCACCTTGGCCAGCTGCGGCAGCGAGCCACCTACCATCAGGCCCAGCTTGGCAATGAACAGGAACAGTGCGCACGACAGCACAGCTGCCGCCAGGTGCTGGCTGTGCAGCCCCAGGCTCACGGGCTTGGGCATGCGCTTGGCGAGCAGGCCCAGAATCAGGCCAATCAGCAGCGCCCAGATCATGGGTAGCAACACCACCTTGCCTACACCCAGCTCAATGGGCAGTGGCCCCAGCCACTCGGACAAAGCGGCAATCACCAGTGCCAGTGCAAACACCTGCATGACGCTGCCGGCGCTGATGCCGGGCTGGGCCGAAGCGGCCTTTGGAACGTTGGAAGTCATCGATTTTCCTTTTGCGCGGCTGCCTGCGCAGTCCCACGCGCTGATATTGAATAAACCGTTCGGCCGCACCCACAACTACGCTGGTTATGCACACGGACCACTGTCAATGACTATATCTGCGCATAGATTGCACTTTATTAGTTTTGCGTTCTGAAAATTAGAACAAAATACCAGTTGCTGCCCCGTTCTCTCGTAAGTCATCACTTTCTGCTGCACATGCTCGCCTTTCACGATTCCCGTGCTCGTTATTTGTATGAGGCTGTAACTTCTGGCAGCGTGCGCCATGCTGCAGAAAAGCTGGGCATCGTGCCTTCTGCCGTCAGCCGCCAGATTGCACTGCTGGAAGAAGAGCTGGGGCTGGTGCTGCTCGAGCGTCACCGCAGCGGCGTGGTGCCCACGGCAGCGGGGCTGCTGCTGCTGGACTACTACCGCCAGCATCTGGCCCACCAGCACGACATGCTGGCCAAGATTGAAGCCCTGCGCGGCCTGCACACCGGCACTGTGAGCGTGGTCAGCGGTGAAGGCTTTGCCCAGGAACTGGTGCAGGGGCCGCTGCAGCAGTTTCGCCAGCAGCACCCTGGCATCTCGGTATCGCTGGAGGTGTATGGCACCAACGAAATCATGCGCCGCGTGCGCGAAGACCAGGCCGAGCTGGGGCTGGTGTACTACGCCCCGGCAGATCCCATGGTGCAGGTGCGTGCCAGCGCGCTGCAGCCCATGCATGCCATCGTCGCCAGCAACCACCCGCTGGCCAGCCAGCCCATGACCTCGCTGCACGAGCTGCAGCAATGGCCCGTTGCCCTGCTGCAGGGCGTGTACGGCATTCGCCAGCTGGTGGAATATGCAGAGCAGACCGATCAGCTGCGGCTGAGCCCTGCGCTGACCAGCAACCTGATCAGCGTACTGCTGCACTTTGTCGGCAGCGGCCAGGGCGTCACCCTGCTGCCCCAGTGCGCCGTCACCACCGAACTGGCACAGGGCCTGGTGCGCGCCGTGCCTATCGACAACCCCGCCTTTGCCCATGCGCAGATGCAGCTCATCACGCGCACAGGCCGTCAGCTTTCACCAGCTGCCAATCGCTTTCTGCGGTTTTGCCTGCAGGGTATGGCTGCCTTCCAGCAGCAGGCTGCTGAAACTTAAAAATTAATAGCTGTCAGCGCTTATTTTTCGGGCATTAGCAGCCATTTTTATTAAATTTTTATATCTTCACTGCCAGCATGGGCCACAGTGACAGCAGCAGCAAAGCGGCCATCGCAGCATTGAAGATGCGCAATGCCCGGCGCGACTGCAACCAGCGGCCAATCGCGCTGCCAAACAGTGTCCATACGCTGATGCAGGGGTAGTTCACCAGCGGCATCAGCAGTGCACTCAGCAACAGGCTGGGCCAGTACGCCTGTGGCGAGGTATAGGCTGCCACCACACCAATACTCATCAGCCATGCCTTGGGGTTCACCCACTGAAAGGCTGCAGCCTGCCAGAAGTTCAAAGGCTGAACTCTGCCGCCCTGGGTCTGCATGCGGCCAGCGCTTGCAATCTTCCATGCCAGCCAGATCAGGTAGGCCGCCCCCAGCCACTGCACTGCGGTATAGAACTGGGGCTGCTGCGTAAACACAGCCCCCAGCCCTGCGCCTACCATCAGCAGCTGCACCGATGTACCCACTGAAATCCCCAGCATATGCGGCACGCTGCGCTGGTAGCCAAAGTTGGCACCAGAGGCCGTGAGCATCACATTGTTCGGCCCCGGCGTGATGGAGCTCACCACAATAAACATCACCAGCGGCAACCAATGGTTGGAAGACGACAAATCCAGCGGCAGATTCATGCAGACACCTCGTAGCAAAACCATCACAAGGCTTGCATGCTAGGCGCAATTACCCATACAGTTGCCATACAGCTATTCCACTCACTTTAGAGACTGTATGGCCTCAAACACCCGAACAGTACGCCCCCAAACCGCTGACAGCAGCAACGCCTTGGGTTGGCAACCCCTGCGCGGCAGCGACAGCCCGCCGCTGGTCGAGCAACTGGTGCAGCACTGCCAGCAGCTGCTGGGCAACCACAGCCTGCGTGCGGGCACCCGCATGCCTTCTGTTCGCCAGCTGGCAGACAGCGCAGGCGTGAGCCGCGACACCGTGGTGCAGGCCTATGACAGGCTGGTCGCGCTCGGTTTATTGCATTCGCGCCCCGGTGCTGGATTTTTTGTGAGCACCCAGCGCAGGCTGCATGCGCCCTCCACCCCTGAAATGCCCAGTCTTTCTGCAGGACAGGCTTTTGACACCCCCTTTTTGCTGCGCAGCATGTTCCGCAGCCATGGACAGGTGCAGTTTGACGGCAGCACCGGCCTGCTGCCCCAGAGCTGGATGGACCACGACATGCTCAACGCCGCCGTACGTGCCGTGGGCCGCAGCGCAGGCATGCAGCTGCTGGGCTATGGCGAGCCACAGGGATACGCGCCGCTGCGCCAGCAAATCAGCGCCATGCTGCTGGCGCAAGGGCTGCAGATAGACCCTGAACTGGAGCTGATGACCGTCACCGGCGTCACCCAGGGCATGGATTTGATCTTGCGCAGCACCCTGCGCGCGGGCGATGCCGTGCTGGTGGAGGACCCCGCCTGGTTCATGGTGTTTGGTCTGCTGCGCGCACTGGGCGTGCAGGTGCTGCCTGTGCCCCGTCTGCGCGATGGCCCTGATCTGGAAGTGCTGGAGCGCCTGGCCAGGGCGCACCGGCCCAAGCTCTTGATCACTAACACCGTGGTGCACAACCCCACGGGCTTTGGCCTTTCTCTGCCCGTGGCCTATGACGTGCTGCGCCTGGCCGAGCAGCACAACTTTCTGATTCTGGAAGACGACACCTATGCAGACTTTGTGCCACAGCCCATGCGCCTGGCGACGCTGGATCGGCTGCGCCGTGTGCTGCTGATTGGGGGCTTTTCCAAGACACTGGCTGGCAGTCTGCGCGTGGGCTATGTGGCCGCACAGCCCGAGCGCATTCGCGCGCTGACGGATGCCAAGCTGCTCAGCGGCCTGACCAGCCCGGAGCTGGGCGAACGCGTGGTGCACCGCATCCTTGCCGATGGCCAGTACCGCAAGCATGTACAGCGCCTGCGCGAACGGGTGGACACGGCCCGCCAGCGCTGCCTCAAGCTCGTGGAGAACATGGGCCTGGTCGTGCACCAGGAGCCACTGGCCGGCATGTTTATCTGGGCCGATGCAGGGCGCGATACCGAAGTGCTGGCACGGCAGATGGCAGCGCAAGGGGTTTTACTGGCACCGGGGGTGTTGTTTTCTGCCAATCAACAGGGGTCAACCATGTTGCGGTTGCCGGTGTCGATCATTGATTCAGACATTTCTCTACTTCTCAATGAGCCAAGAATGTGGCTTTTTCCGCTTAAGTGAACGGCATTACTCTCGATGAACTGCTTTTCAACTGACCCCGCCCACGACACCACCCATCTCACCCGTGTCTGGGCCACTGCCCAAACCCTGCTGCAAGACCACCCCGAAGCAGATGCCGAAGTGGTGCACGCTGCCTGCCTGTGGCATGACTGTGTGAATCTGCCCAAAAACCATCTGCAGCGGGCACAGGCTTCGCGCATGGCGGCAGAAAAAGCAGTCGCTGCGCTGCGAGCGCGAGGCTTTCCCGCGCACAAGCTCGATGCCGTGGCCCATGCGATTGAGGCCCATAGCTTTTCGGCAGGTATTGCGCCACAGACCATAGAGGCAAAGATCGTGCAAGATGCTGACCGGCTCGATGCCCTTGGCCCTGTAGGCATTGCACGCATGTTCAGCGTGGGCGGTCAGCTGGGCCGTGCGCTGGCCCACCCCACCGACCCTCTGGCGCAGCAGCGCCCGCTCGACGATGTGACGTACACGCTGGACCATATCGAGGTCAAGCTCGCCACCCTGCCCGCCAGCATGCAGACCGCAGCCGGAAGGCGGCTGGGAGAGGAGCGCATGGCCTGGATTCGCAGCTTTCAGGCAGCGTTTGTGCAGCAGTGGCTGCCTGCGGCAACGCCCTGACCTTTCCCGCAGCATGCCTAACTGGTGACGCCCTTGCCCAGTCAGTTCTGCCTCAAGCTCGTGGAGAACATGGGCCTGGTCGTGGCATGTTGATCTGGGTCTATGCAGGGCAAGATACCGAAGTGCTCGCACGGCAGATGGCAACGATGTTGCGGTTGCCGGTGCCAGCGGTGATGTCGGTGGTGGATGATGTCGCTGATTCTTTCTGGGAATATTTCAATCATCATGAATGGCTTACAGCGACAAGCATGCCGCTTGAGGATACTCTGCATCCATCAAAAATCAGCAGCCAAAAAAACGAACGTCTAGGGCGTGTTCACGTAAACATTGGGTTCGCGCAGCCACGACAAGGCCGTCAATGCGCGACGCACGGCGCAGCGCGGGTGTCCACCCGCGCAAGACGGGCAACAAAGCAGGGGCGGCCTTGTCGTGGCTGCCCCTGATATTGAAATCACCAATGGGGTTGAAGGCTTGGGGCGGTCTGCGTTGTTGCGGTGGCTGGCAAGGCGCTCGGCATTGCTGCGCCACCGCGCCTAGCAGCCCATCCCCAAGCCTTCAACGCGAATTCCCAAGCTTTATGTGAACACGCCCTAGCCATTGGCGTGCAAAGCATCATCGGTAAGTTGTTGTTTCTTCGTTGCGACCGCTGCCTAGCAGGTCTTTCAAAGTCAAGCCATCGCGCGCGAAAGCGCTTGATGCAGCGCTTCCTTAACTGGAGCTTCACCACAACAAGCCCCAGCATGGAACTTGCAAAGCGCATACATTGATGATTGCGCCTTGCTACACGCACCCTGTGCAGCCTCTTTCTCCTGCCCCCGCGTTATGACCCCTTCCAGCCCTCCCGCCAAAAGTTTTCGCACCCACATTGCGCTGGTATTTGGCAGCTTTACGGCATTGCTGACCATTGCACTGTGTCTGCTGTGGGGGGAAATCCTCAAACTGCGCCTGCAGCAACAAGCCGCGACCCGCCTGAACATGGTCGCGCACAACACTGTGACCTTGCTGCACGAAGAAATCAGCCAGCAAAGCCACCGCACACAAGTGCTGGCACGTGCCAAAGAGCTGTGGGAAAGCGGCCTGGATGCCGACAGCGTACGCACCATGCTTGACCGCGTGCAGCATATCAACCCACACAACGTCTGGATTGGCGTCGCTGATACACAAGGCACGGTACGCAATGCCACACAAGGCATGCTGCAAGGTGCGAATGTGGCTGCACGCCCCTGGTTTCAGGAAGGCATGAGCACACCCTTTATCAGCGAAGTGCACCCCGCCAAGCTGCTGGCAGATTTGCTGCCACGCAGCATGACCGGCGAGCCCTTGCGTCTGGTGGACTTCTCGGCTCCCATCTACCACCCAGACGGCCATATTGCGGGTGTGCTGGGCGTGCACGGCAGCTGGGACTGGATACGCGATTCGGTAGAGCGCCTGCTCCAAGGGCCTGGTACGGAGCTGCAGCAAAGCGTATTTATCTTCGACCGCCAAGGGGCGCTGATTTATGCACCAGCAGGAGTCATGGCTCCCTACACCGACTTAGGCCAAAGCTTGCCGCTGCAAGGCAAGCAACTACAAGATGCGCTGACTGGTGCGCCGGTATCCGCCATCTGGAAAGACAGGCCCCAGCCTTATCTGACCACGGCAGTCCAGCTGCCAGCTACAGTCACTGACCTGGGCTGGTGGATCGTAGCGCGCCAGCCGCTGGAAATGGCCTATGCCGATGCCAACCGCGTGATCTGGATGGCCCTGGCAGCTGGTTTGTTCCTAGGGCTTCTGGGCGCATTGATCGCTTGGCGCTTGGCCAAGCACGTCAGCGACGACCTCAAGACCCTGGCCCAGGCGGCAGGCCGCATCCATGCTGGTGCGGTAGATCCCCCCCTGCCACTCATGAACAGCAGCCGAGAAGTGCAGTTGCTGAGCGCATCGCTGTCCCACATGACGCAAAAACTGCTGCAGGCCAATGACGAGATGAAGGCGCAAGTGCGCCTGCGTACTCTGGAGCTGCAACAAGCCAATGCGGAGCTGGAACGCCAGGCGACGACCGATCCACTCACACAGCTGCTCAACCGCCGCGGTTTTGAAGCCCGCGCTGCACTGGCTTTGGCCCTGGCCGTTCGCAATGCACGGCCGCTCAGCGTACTGAGCATCGACATCGACTTCTTCAAGCGCATCAACGACACCTATGGCCACGATGTGGGTGATATGGTGCTGCAAGCCTTGGCCCGTACTTTGGCTGAACGCGCCCGCGACTCCGATGTGCTCGCGCGCTTTGGGGGTGAAGAGTTTGTGCTGCTCTTGCCCGACACCGATGCTCAAGGTGCCAAACACATGGCGGAGCATCTGCGCCAAAGCATTGCAGATTTACACCTTGCACCTGTTGGCCACATCACCGTGAGCATTGGCGTAAGCAGCCTGTATCTCGACCAGGCCAGAGACAGCTTGAATGAAATGATCAAGCGCAGCGATGCCGCCTTGTATGCGGCCAAAAACAGTGGCCGCAACAAAGTGTGCTGCAGCGACTGAGCACAAGCCTGCAGCGACAACACCATCACCGCTGATACCGTGGCCCATCAGATTGATGGTCCATAGCTTTTCAGCAAGGATTGCGCCGCAGACCAGAGAGGCCAAGCTGGGTGAGGAGCAGATGGCCTGGAGTTGCAGCTTTCAGGCTGCGCTTGTGCAGCAGTGGCTGCCTGCGGCCAGCAACAAAATTTAAGTATAAAAAGTTGCTCTAACGCTTACCCAGCAAGCGCTAGCAGCTATTAATTTATAAGTATTTAGCTTCGTGCAAGCATTGCTGCAAAGCGGAAGGCCCTGTGAACCGCAGCACCGGGCCCTCAAAAGCAGAAAGCAGCGCCATATCCCGTGGGCGCTGAACACTGGGGTAGTGCCATACACGCTGCACAAAGCGCCAGTCCCAACGCGGCAGCGATGTGGCTGGCACGCCATCGGCACGCTGGCCTTGCCAGCTGCGGGTGGTGTGCCCTGCGCCCAGTACAGGGCATCCAGGTGCACCAGTGGCAAAGCCATGCTGCGCGCCAGCTGCCGGGCCAGGGTAGATTTACCGGCTCCGGGGCTGCCAAGGATGAGAATGCGCTGCGCGCCTGCAAGCATGGGGCTCATGCCGCCACTGTAGCCCGGCGGCAGGCATGCACAGGCGAAAAAAAAAATCTGCCACAAGGGCAGATTTTTTTGTCAGCACGCTGCCCTTCCAGGAAAGACAGCGAAATCTGAGTGCTTAGTAACGATCGCGGCCACCGCCGAAACCGCCACCGAAGCCGCCTTCACGGCCGCCGCGGAAACCGCCGCCGCCGTTGTTGCCACGGAAGCCGCCGCCGAAGCCGGCAGGACGCTCTTCACGGGGACGGGCCACGTTAACCATCATGTTACGGCCGCCCAGAGGCTGCTCGTGCAGGCCTTCGATGGCTGCTTGTGCTTCAGCGTCGGAAGACATTTCCACAAAGCCGAAGCCCTTGGAACGGCCGGAGTCGCGCTCCATCATGACCTTAGCGGATACGACGTTACCGAATTCGGAGAATGCTTGCTCCAGATCGTTGTCGCGGACGGAATAGGCCAGATTGCCAACGTACAGTTTGTTGTTCATGGTGAAACTCTTGAGAGAAAAAACGCACAGCCACCACGCCGTGCCAGGGAAAAAGAAAAGAGGTGGTTGCTCTGTGCGATTTATCGGTGAGGCCGACGCTTGGCGGCCGATGGGCCAGCATGCGAACGCTGCTCGATATGTCGGAAGGTGATGCGGCCCTTGTTCAGGTCATAGGGCGACATCTCCAGGGTGACCTTGTCACCAGCCAGGATGCGGATGCGGAACTTGCGCATCTTGCCGCCGGTGTAGGCAACCAGTTCATGGCCGTTGTCCAGCGTGACGCGAAAACGCGAGTCGGGCAGCACTTCCATGACCTGGCCTTGCATTTCAATCAGATCTTCTTTTGACATGGGATCTCCTTCGATGGGATGTCAGGCAGTCAGGCCCGGCTGTTGCAGCAGGCGCCGGCCTTCACGGCAGGCGTAGCGCAGGGCAGCGGCGGCGGTATCAAAGTCAGGCACAAAACGAAACACGCGATCATGCGTGCTCTGGCCGTGGCCGCTGCGGATGGAAAGCGAGGCGGTGTAGGAACCGCTGTTTGTCAGTTCGGCGGCTGGTGTCAGCGCATATCTGCCGATGACTTCTAAGGTCGGGGAAACGTAGTTCAACAAAGTGGCGCAAGCACAGCGCTGGCGCAGAAAAAAGGTGGCTCAAAAGCAAGCCGCTTTACGCTTTTTTGGGAAAACGTAATTTAGAGAGGACTGGCCCTGTGCTGCATTCCACCGGCGGGGGCCACGCCTGATGGACGGAGGTAAAGAAAAACCGCCTACTGTGGCGGCTGAAAAATCAGACTTACTGCCATGAGCAGCAAGCTCAAAGATGCTCACTCTAACAGAACTTATGCTGCAGCGCGCAAGTCTTGGTGCGGCAAGTTGCAAGGTTATTCCCAAAAAGCAGTACAAAAAACTGCTTTTCCCTTGCTGCATATACGCTTGCAGCTATGTTTTTTATTTGAAAATTTTTCCTCGACGCCCCCTTGCAGCACCAGACACCACCGCCTTTCGCAAGGCCGGGCAATTTTTTATACAGCTTCTGCCTGAGGCTCGACCTGTGTGGATGGCTCGGGCGGCTGCCACAGACTGGCCCAGTCGATGGCGGCGTACAGTGCTTCAGGCACGGCAACAGGCTGCTCCACCGCATGGTCAGGCTGCGCCGTACTGCGTGGCTGCGGCGGCTGCAGCAGTGCACCACTGCGGTTTTGCACGGCCCACACTTGCATGTCCTGCGGCTTGCGCTGGCGGGTGCGCAGCAGTGCCAGATCTCCATTGTGCAAAGCCACCATGCTGCCGGGCGGGAACAGTGTCAGGCTGCGCACCAGTGCCAGCACCCAGGCGCTGTCATAGGCTGTCTCGCGCTCGATGTACAGGGTCTGCATGGCCTGGCGCGGCAGTCGCGCCGTGCGATTGGCCCGTGATGTGACCATGGCAGCGTAAGAGTCCGCCACGGCCAGCAGGCGCGCACCATCACAGATGGCATCACGCAGCAGGCGCTGTGGGTAGCCCGTGCCGTCACAGCGTTCATGGTGCTCACGCACCACCTGCAGCCAGAGTGGGTCTTTGACACCCATCTGACCCAGCATGGTTTCTGCATAGGCGGGGTGACAGCGTATTTCGGCCTGCTGCTCCGCAGTCAGCGGCCGGGTCTGGGTATCGAGCTGCTGCTGCAGGTCCAGAATGCCCACATCGCGTGTCAGTGCGGCGCAGACCCAGGAGGTGCGCGTGTCCTCATCGATCCCTGCTTCAGAAGCAAGCACTTCCACCACAGCAGCGCCCAGCAGCTGCTGCACCACCAGATAGCTGTGGGAGCGGTTGGTATGCAGACCCGCCAGCAACGCATCCGCATCGTCCTTGCAGGCCTGAGCAATCACGTGGGCCATGCCAATGACCAGCATGCGCATGTCGTTGCGCAGCTCACCAGCCAGCACACTGGCGTGCAGACGCTCCAGGCTATTGGCTAATCGACGCGTGCGCACAAACACCGGCTCAGCCTTGTGCGGCACACGCTGGCGCGGTGCTGCCACAGGTGCGGCCGGGGCCTCTTCCACCTCCTCGTCTGGAGCTTGCTCATAGATGTAGGCACCGCGCGTGAACAGTGAGTCCAGATGCCGCTGCTGGCGAATCACATAGCCTTCGCGCAGCAGCAGGTTGCCGAACTCGTCATATACCGTCCAGGGCAGCGCCTCATTCAATGCCAGTTCATAAGGAAGAATGCGCCGCATTGTGGTCTTCATTGCTTGCTCCATTGTTTTTCTTGAGCCGGGCGGAGCCACCTGTCAAAGGCGGTGCTCTGCGCTGGTGGCCACAGCACCTGCAGCGCTTATTGGCAATCAAGCAATTAGACGCAAAAAACACACCTTGTCACACTCGGACATTGCGCGTTTTGCGATGACAGACTTCGCTGTCCATGCAGCACATACCAAGCCTTCACGGGCCTTGGCGGTGAACTTATGGGCTGAATAGAGCTGCAAGCTGGATGCTGCGGTGCACCAAAAAAAAACAAAAATCAATATGCACGCACAAGAAAGATGCACACCTTTGCGATAAAGCACTATTTCAGTGTGTTTACATTTGTCACCCAAATGTCACAAATGCTTCACTATTAAACTGAAGTTGGAAGTCACTTACGTCATCAGAGCCGCCCACACTGCATAGCTGCGCTGCAGACCACACACGTCGCACGCACAGGTGAAGCAAATTCACCCCCTAAAGCTGTGCTGACGGTTCTCCCTGCGTTCTGACACTCCAATCGCTTCAGAGACCTGCACACCGATCTGTGCCAGGCCTCCCAATCTTGATCCGACACGAAGGGGAACATGTTTTTCCGTCACTGGTCCATTGGCCGCAAGCTCGCGGCCGTCTTAGCAAGCATTCTGGTTTTATTCATGGGCAGCAGCGCCCTCTCCCTCTATCAAACGCGCGAACAAGACAGAATCCTGAATCACATGGTTGGCGAAGTGCTGCTGACCGAGCGCGCCCTGGCCAACTGGTCCAAGAACGTGACGGCGGGTGTACAGCGCGCAGCAGCCATTGCCAAAAGCACTGACACCAGCCTGGTGGCCTACTTTGACAAGGCCACCAAGGACGCGACCGCCGACACGGCACGCCAGATGAAGATCATCGAAGCCAATCTGAAGTCTCCACACGAGCTGCAGATGCTGGCAGAGGCTTCCAAGCTGCGTGACGCGTATCTCAGCCTGCGCAAGGACATTGCAGCGCTCAAGAATGCGGGGCGCATGGGTGAAGCAGAGCAGGTGTTCACCAACCGCTTTGAGCCCACCATGCAGGCCTACCTGGACAAAGTGGCCGAACTGACCGAATACCAGCGCCAGCAGCTCGACACGATGGCCCATCGCAGCGCAGAACTGCGTGCGGACAGCATGGTGCAGTTGATGATTTTCTCGGCAGCAGCGCTTGCCCTGGGCATCTGGCTGGCCATCGCGGTGACACGCAGCATCACCGAGCCACTGCAGCGCGCCAATGCTGCAGCCAAGGCCATGGCAGCGCTGGACCTGAGCCAGCCTGCACAGACACACTACACACACAATGAGACTGGCGAGCTGCTCCAATCCATCGACCAGATGCGTGATGCCCTGAACCGCACCATGGCCCAGGTGCTGCAGGCCTCACAAAGCATTTCCACGGCCAGCGCCCAGGTGTCCAGCGGCAGCAATGACCTGAGCAGCCGTACCGAAAACACCGCGGCCAATCTGGAAGAAAGCGCGGCAGCCATTGAAGAGCTGAGCACTTCAGCCCAGCAGTGCTCGGACTCCACCCGCCAGGCAGAGCACCTGTCGCGCAACTCGCTGCAGGCCACGCAGCTGGGCTTTGAAAAAGCCAGACTGGCGCAGGACACCATGCAGGAGATCCAGCAAAGCAGCCAGAAGATTGGCGACATCATCGGCGTGATCGACGGCATTGCCTTCCAGACCAACATCCTGGCACTCAACGCAGCGGTGGAAGCTGCACGCGCTGGCGAGCAAGGCCGCGGTTTTGCCGTGGTGGCAGGCGAAGTGCGCACCCTCGCACAGCGCAGTGCTGCAGCGGCCAAGGAAATTCGCCAGCTCATCAACAGCAATCTGCAAAGCGTGACGGCTGGCAACAACCAGGTGCAGGAAGCAGGCGCGGCCATGCGCGACATTCTGGACAACGTGACCCGCGTGCAGGACATCGTGTCAGAGGTCAACGCTGCAACGCTGGAGCAAAGCACGGGCGCCACGCAGATCAACCAGAGCATTGCCCAGCTGGACCAGATGACCCAGCAGAACGCCGCACTGGTGGAAGAATCCAGCGCTGCCGCCGGGCATCTGTACGCACAGGCCGAGCAGCTGCGCAAGCTGGTAGATGCCTTCAGACTGGCAGAGCAGCATCTGGGCAAGCCCAGCCCTGCAGGCACAGCACACCTGGCTGACAACCGCCAGGAGCCTGCACTGCTGGGGGGCTGATTGCCTGCCGGCAGCTATCAAATAAAAAGCTGCCAGCGCTTGATATACAAGGGTTTTGAATAGATTTATTTTTCAAACCCTTTATCTGCAAGCACTGGCAGCTCTACTTTTTAAATTTCCAACCAGCCACCTGTGGTCTGCACAGGTGGTTTTTTTCATGTCTTCTCCAGTGCCTGCTCAGCTGTCTTTGAGCGCAGCCAGCGGGTGGGAGTGCGCAGGCCAGGGGCTGACAAAAAAGGCTTTCCACAGGTCTTCAGGCACATCTTCGATGCGTGCAGGGTTCCACCGCGGGTTGTGGTCCTTGTCCACCGCCAGCGCGCGAATGCCTTCCACTGTCTCGCTCTGGCCAGGGCGCAGATAAAAGCAGTGGCGCACCATGTCGCGTTCCATGCGCAAGTCATCCGCCACCCCCAGCTTGCGGGCCCGGCGGATCTGCTCCAGCACCACAAACAGCATCAGCGGTGAGCGCTTGCGCAGCGCTGCAGCCGTGCTCTGTGCCCATGCACTGGCGGTGTCTGCTTCCAGCGCACGAATGATGTCCTGCACGGAAGACAGAGCAAACACACGGTTGATCTCCGCCAGATCACGCAACGCACCGGGCGCCTGCTTTTGTGTGCTGGCCTGCACAAAGGCCTGCACGGCATGGCTGTTTGCAAAGGTCTGCACACCCAGCGCATCCCACAACGCGCCCTGCTCTGCGGCGGGCAAAAAGGCATCAGCCAGGCGGAATGCAATAGCATCTGCCGCGCCAATGGTGTCACCCGTGAGCGCCAGCCATTCGCCGGCGGCGCCGGGGCAGCGGGAGAGGAAGTAGCCGCCACCCACATCGGGGAAAAGGCCAATGATGGTCTCTGGCATCGCCATCTTGGTCGCTTCCGTGACGATGCGCCAGCTTGCCCCCTGGCTAATGCCCATGCCACCGCCCATGACGATGCCGTCCATGAAAGCGATATAGGGCTTGGGATAGTGAAAGATCAGGTGGTTGAGCGTGTACTCCTCAGTAAAGAAGTCTTCAAGCTGCGGGTTGCCCGTGCTGCCTGCCTGGTGCAGAAAGCGGATGTCTCCGCCTGCACAGAAGTGGCCAAACACCCCTTCCTTGTTGCTGCCACGAATGGCAACCGCCAGCACCTGTGGATCGTCTTTCCAGGCCAGCAGCTGGGCGTACAGATCACGCACCATGCCCAGCGAAAGTGCATTGATGGCTTTGGGGCGGTTTAGCGTAATAAAACCGACCTGGCCACGTACCTCGGCCACGATGTCTGAACTTGCTTGTGTCATTGCGCTGTGTTCCTTGTGTCTCCTGATGCGGCAACCATAGCGCAGGCCAGCGGCAAACTTTGTCACCCTTGCTGCATTCCTAGGACAAACCATAGGTCAGCGGCAGCGCTCACAACGCCTGTACAGACGCAAAAAAGGCCGCTCCATGGCGGCCTTGGCATAGCTGGGGACATGCCCCAGCTACTGTGCTTAGTGCGACTGGCAGCACACAACAACGGATGACGTGTTGTGTGAGCAGGTCTTAGTCACGCGAAGCGCGCTTGCGCTCGTGTTCCTTCAGGAAGCGCTTGCGAACGCGCAGGCTGGTAGGAGTGATTTCCAGCAGCTCGTCGTCTTCGATGAATTCCACACCGTATTCCAGCGACAGCTCGATAGGAGGGGTGATCTTGATCGCATCTTCCTTGCCGGACACGCGGAAGTTGGTCAGCTGCTTGGTACGCGTTGCGTTCACCACCAGGTCGTTGTCACGGCTGTGGATACCGATGATCATGCCTTCGTACACAGGGTCGCCAGCCTTCACGAACATGCGACCGCGGTCGTCCAGCTTGCCCAGGGCGTAGGTGAAGATTTCACCGTCGTCCATGGAGATCAGCACACCGTTCTTACGGCCGCCGATGTCACCCTTGTGGGGCTCGTAGCCGTCGAAGATGTTGGAGATCAGGCCGGAACCACGTGTCAGGTTCAGGAATTCGTTGGTGAAGCCGATCAGGCCACGTGCTGGAATGCGGTATTCCAGACGCACACGACCACGTCCATCGGGTTCCATGTTCACCAGCTCGCCCTTGCGCTCGCCCAGAGCTTGCATCACGCCGCCCTGGTGGCCTTCTTCGATGTCAGCAGTCACCAGCTCGATAGGCTCGTACTTCACGCCATCGATGGTCTGCATCACCACGCGGGGCTTGGAGACGGCCAGCTCGTAGCCTTCGCGGCGCATTTCTTCCAGCAAAATGGTCAGGTGCAGTTCACCACGGCCGGACACTTCAAAGATACCGTCTTCGTCGGTTTCCTTGACGCGCAGGGCCACGTTGGAGCGCAGTTCCTTTTGCAGGCGGTCCCAGATCTGACGGCTGGTCACAAACTTGCCTTCACGACCTGCCAGAGGCGAGGTGTTCACGCAGAAGTTCATGGTCAGGGTAGGCTCGTCAATCTTCAGCATGGGCAGAGGCTGAGGATTGGCAGGATCGGTCACGGTTTCACCGATACCGATGTTTTCAATACCGCTGATCAGCACGATCTCGGAAGGACCAGCTTCGGTGGCTTGCACGCGGTCCAGACCCTGGAAAGTGTGCACCTGGTTGATCTTGCCGGTGTAAGGCTTGCCTTCAGGACCAGCCATCACAGTCACTTGCTGACCGGGCTTGATCGTGCCCTGGGTGATACGGCCCACGCCGATACGGCCCACGAAGGTGGAGTAGTCCAGCGCAGAGATTTGCAGCTGCAGAGGCGCTTCAGCATCACCCTTGACAGAAGGCACGTGTTCCAGAATGGTGTCGAACAGGGCCGACATGTCTTCGCCCCACTTCTCACCGGGCACGCCCTCTTCCTTGGACGACCAGCCGTTGATACCGGAGGCGTACACAATGGGGAAGTCCAGCTGCTCGTCGGTCGCACCCAGCTTGTCGAACAGGTCAAATGCCAGGTTCACCACCTTGTCGGGGTTCGCACCGGGCTTGTCCACCTTGTTCACCACCACGATAGGACGCAGGCCCAGGGCCAGTGCCTTCTTGGTCACGAAGCGGGTCTGAGGCATGGGGCCTTCTTGCGCGTCGATCAGCAGCACCACGCCGTCCACCATGGACAGCGCACGTTCCACTTCACCGCCGAAGTCCGCGTGGCCGGGTGTGTCGAGGATGTTGATGTGGGTGCCCTTCCAGGACACGGCACAGTTCTTGGCCAGAATCGTGATACCGCGTTCACGTTCGATGGCGTGGTTGTCCATCACGGTGTCAACCACTTTTTCGTGTTCGGCGAATGTGCCGGATTGGCGCAGCAACTGGTCAACCATGGTGGTCTTACCATGGTCAACGTGCGCAATGATGGCGATGTTGCGGATTTCTTTGCTCATACGGTTTCCAAAATGCCACGAGACTTATGCGCGCGGCGTGCCTTCCAAAATTTGTTGAATTTCTAGGGGGCTGAGCAGGCGATCGGGTATCAGCTCCCCACTTGTGATGTGCCCCACACCCAGCAAGGCGCGCGGTTCATCTCCATAAACGGCAACGGCTTCGGCATCGGGCCAGTCACCACGGCGGCGCAGACCGGTCAGAAACCGTCCGCTCTCGCGCGCATCAAGCACCACGCGGGTGTGGGCATGCAGCAGACAATCTGCCGGCTGCACCACATGCAGGCGCTCTTCTTCGGGCATGGCGATCAAGGCATCCAAAGTGATGCAGCGATCGACACCAATGCCGCCCGTATCAGTACGGCGCAGTGAACGCAGGTGGGCACCGCAACCGAGTGCCTCGCCAATGTCCTCTGCCAGTGTACGAATGTAGGTGCCCTTGCTGCACGTCACCGTCAGCTGCAAGGCAGCAAATCCGTCCGCATCCTGACACAAAACCATGTCCAGAGCGTGAATAGTGACGTTTCTTGCAGGGCGTTCAATTTCTATGCCAGCCCGTGCGTACTCGTACAGCGCCTTGCCATCTTTCTTGAGGGCACTGTACATGGGCGGCACCTGGCTGATCGGGCCTGTGAACCTGGCCTGCACCTGCGCCAGCAGCTCAGGCGTGTAAGACGCAAGCTCCACAGGACGCTCACGCAGCACCTCACCTTCGGCATCGGCCGTGGTGGTCACCTGCCCCAGACGGGCTACAGCGATATAGGTTTTGGGAGCTTCCAGCTGCAGCTGGCTGAACTTGGTCGCCGCTCCAAAGCACAGGGGCAACACGCCCGTGGCCAGAGGGTCCAGCGTTCCAGTGTGACCGGCTTTTTCGGCGCGCAGCAACCACTTCACTTTCTGCAAAGCGTCGTTGCTGGACAGGCCCAGCGGTTTATCGAGCAGCACCACCCCATGCACAGGGCGCCGCTGCACCCGTGTGCGCGTGGCGTTCATAGGCTTATTGGTTCTCTTCAGGACCGCGCGACGCCACAGCCTTGGCAATCAAGGCGTTCATGTCAGCAGCACGCTCAGTGGTGCGGTCGTAGATGAAATGCAGGGTGGGCACAGTGTGAATGTGCAGGCGCTTGAACAGGCCGTTGCGCAGGAAGCCTGCTGCCTGGTTCAGGGCCTTTTGTGTCTCGTCGGGATCACCCACCAGCAGGCTGAAAAACACTTTGGCGTGTGCATAGTCGGGTGTGACTTCCACACCTTGCAGTGTGACCATGCCTACGCGTGGGTCCTTCAACTCACGGGCGATCAGCTCCGCCAGATCGCGCTGGATCTGGTCAGAAACTTTGAAGCTGCGGTTGGGCGCAGCAGATTTACGTTTAGGTGCCATTAAAAATTGTGAGCTTGTAGCGCTAGTCAGATAAGGGTTTGAAAGCCTTGCGACCTTCAAACCCTTTATTCATCAGCGTTGGCAGCTATAGTTTACAGCGTACGCGCGATTTCCTTGATTTCAAAGACTTCCAGCATATCGCCTTCGCGGATGTCGTTGTAGTTGCGCAGCTTGATACCGCACTCGAAGCCTTCCTTGACTTCCTTGACATCGTCCTTCATGCGGCGCAGCGATTCGATCTCACCCGTGTAGATGACCACGTTGTCGCGCAGCAGACGGAAGTGTGCGTTGCGGGTCACGTGACCCTGGGTGATGTAGGAACCAGCCACCGTACCGATCTTGGACGCCACGAACACGGTGCGGATCTCGGCCATACCGATGATCTCTTCGCGCTTCTCGGGAGCCAGCATGCCGGACATGGCAGCCTTCACTTCGTCTACCGCATCGTAAATGATGTTGTAGTAGCGGATGTCCACATCGTTGCCTTCAGCCGTCTTACGGGCCTGGGCATCAGCACGCACGTTAAAGCCGATGATGATGGCCTTCGAAGCCAGCGCCAGGTTGACGTCGGATTCGGAAATGCCACCCACGCCGGAGTACACGACCTGCACCTTGACTTCGTCGGTCGACAGCTTGAGCAGCGAGGCAGCCAGCGCTTCCTGCGAACCCTGTACGTCGGCCTTGATGATCAGAGGCAGTGTCTGTACGTTGCCAGCGCTCATCTCGGAGAACATGTTCTCCAGCTTCGCAGCCTGCTGCTTGGCCAGCTTGGTGTTGCGGAACTTGCCAGCACGGTAAGTCGCAATTTCGCGGGCACGGCGCTCGTCGGACATGACCATGAAGTCATCGCCAGCCTGAGGCACTTCGTTCAAGCCCTGAATTTCCACAGGGATCGAAGGACCAGCTTCCTTGGTCTGCTTGCCGTCTTCGTCGACCATGGCACGCACGCGGCCATAAGTCTGACCAGCCAGCACCACGTCGCCCACCTTCAGCGTACCGGACTGCACCAGCACCGTTGCCACGGTACCACGGCCCTTGTCCAGCTGTGCTTCGATGACCAGACCCTTGGCGGATGCATCCACAGGCGCCTTCAGTTCCAGCACTTCGGCTTGCAGCAGCACGTTTTCCAGCAGCTCGTCGATGCCCATGCCGGTCTTGGAGGACACAGCGATGAACGGCGAATCACCACCGTATTCTTCAGGCACCACTTCTTCAGCCACCAGCTCCTGCTTGACCTTTTCGGGGTTGGCTTCAGGCTTGTCGGCCTTGGTGATAGCCACCACGATAGGAACACCAGCAGCCTTGGCGTGCTTGATCGCTTCCTTGGTCTGGGGCATCACGCCGTCGTCAGCCGCACACACCAGAATCACGATGTCGGTGGACTGTGCACCACGGGCACGCATGGCGGTAAACGCCTCGTGGCCGGGGGTATCCAGGAAGGTCACGATGCCGCGAGGCGTCTTGACGTGGTAGGCACCGATGTGCTGGGTAATACCACCAGCTTCGCCAGTTGCCACCTTGGTGCGACGGATGTAGTCCAGCAGCGAGGTCTTGCCGTGGTCCACGTGGCCCATCACAGTCACCACAGGTGCGCGAGGCAGCAGCTCGCCGGTGTAGCGTGCTGCATCCTCTTCGCTGAAGGCTTCTGGGTCGTCCAGCGCTGCCACCTTGGCGGTGTGGCCCATTTCTTCCACCACGATCATGGCGGTGTCCTGGTCCAGCGGCTGGTTGATGGTGACCATCTGGCCCATCTTCATCAGCACCTTGATCAGCTCGGAAGCCTTCACCGCCATCTTGTGGGCCAGTTCGGCCACAGTGATGGTTTCGGGCACGGAAATCTCCAGTGCACGGAATTCCTGCTGCTGAGGCTGGCTGTTGCGCTGGTCGTTGCGATCATTGCCACGACGGCCACCCTTGGGGCCACCACGCCAGTTGCCACGGCTATCACCACCGGCGTCACCGCGGGTCTTGATTTCCTTCTTCTTGCCAGGAGCATCGCTGCCCCATGCGGACTTGGACTTGCCATCCTTGTCCTTGCCGCCGCGACCGCTGGTGCCGGACTTGTCGTCCTTGGCAGCCGTAGCAGGAGCCTTGACAGCCGACTTGGCATCCTTGGCATCCTTGGCCGGCGCAGCCTTGGGGTCCTTCTTGGCGTCAGCAGCAGGCGCTGCCTTCTTGGGCTCTTCAGGCTTCTTGGCCACCAGCACCTTCTTAGGTGCTGCCATCATGGCGCGAATGGCTTCAGCCTCAGCCAGTGCCTTGCGGCGACGATCTTCCAGATCCTTGGCACGCGCGGCTTCTTCAGCTGCGCGCTGGCGCGATTCTTCTTCTGCCTTGGCACGGGCTTCGGCTTGCGCCTTGGCACGTGCTTCAGCTGCAGCAGCAGCTTCCGCTTGCGCTTCCTTCTGGGCTTCCTTTACCTGACGCTGCTTGGCAGCTTCAGCTTCTGCGTATGCACGCGCGCGCTCTTCAGCTTCGCGCTCCTTACGCTCACGTTCTTCGCGTTCCTGGCGTTCCTGGGCCAATTGGTCTTCCTGTTGTTTGATCATCTCTGCTTGCTTGCGCGCTTCCTCTTCACGGCGTACCAACTCCTTGGAAGCCTGCGCAGCTTGCGCAGAGCGGGCTGCAGCCTCTGCAGCCACCTCTGGGGTGTCGTCACGTTTGATGAAAGTACGCTTCTTGCGCACTTCCACCTGAATGGTGCGGGCCTTGCCTGTGGCATCGGCCTGCTTGATCTCGCTGGTGGACTTGGTCGTCAGCGTGATCTTTTTCTTGCCTTCACTTTCTTGGCCATGTGCGGCTTTGAGGTGAGACAGCAGTTTTTGCTTGTCAGTTTCCGTCAGGACGTCAGTAATCGCGCGCTTAGAAACACCCGCTGCCTGCAATTGCACAAGCAAGGTTTCGGGGGACTTTTTCAGTTCATTGGCGAACTCTGCAACAGTGTTCAAAGACATATCTCCGTTCTATCCTCCCTGACCCTTATTCCTGACCGTCGGCGAACCAGTGTTCACGCGCCTTCATGATCAAGGCCTTGGCCTCTTCTTCCGACTGGCCGGTCAAATCGGTCAGCTCGTCGATGGCCAGATCAGCCAGATCATCACGCGTCAACACACCACCTGCTGCCAGCTTGGCCACAATCTCGGGTGTAATACCTTCCAAGTCACGCAGTTCCTGCGAGACCGCGCTCACGCTTTCTTCCTGAGCGATTTCCATGGTCAGCAGCGCATCCTTTGCACGGGCACGCAGCTCAGTCACGGTTTCCTCATCGAAAGCTTCAATTTCCAGCATTTCAGACAGCGGCACATAGGCCACTTCTTCGAGGCTGGCAAAACCTTCCGACACCAGAATGTCGGCCAGCTCTTCGTCCACATCCAGCTTTTCCATGAAAAGCTTGCGCGCAAAGCTGGTTTCTTCAGCTTGCTTCTGTGCAGACTCAGCTGCATCCATGATGTTGATCTTCCAGCCTGTCAGGTCGGAAGCCAGACGCACGTTCTGACCGCCACGACCGATAGCGATGGCAAGGTTTTCCTCGTCCACCACCACGTCCATGGCGTGCTTTTCTTCATCCACCACGATGGACGACACGTTCGCAGGAGCCAGTGCATTGATCACGAACTGTGCGGGGTCTTCAGACCACAGCACGATATCCACGCGCTCACCAGCCAGTTCGTTGGTCACTGCGTTGACACGCGAGCCACGCACACCCACGCAGGTGCCGATGGGGTCTACGCGCTTGTCATGGGACAGCACCGCAATCTTGGCACGGCTGCCGGGATCGCGTGCGCAGCTCTTGATTTCCAGCAGACCTTGCTCGATTTCTGGCACTTCGTTGCGGAACAGCTCAATCATGAACTCAGGTGCCGAACGCGACAGCAGGATGGGGGCGCCACGCAGTGTCAGATCCACTTCCATGATCATGGCGCGCACGCGGTCGCCATTGCGCAGGTTTTCCTTGGGGATCATTTCGCTGCGACGCAGGCGGCCTTCCACGCGGCCGGATTCGACAATGATGTCGCCCTTGTCCATGCGCTTGACGGTACCGGTGAAGATCTTTTCGCCGCGCGACAGGAATTCGTTGAGCAGCATTTCGCGCTCAGCGTCACGGATCTTTTGCAGGATGACCTGCTTTGCAGTCATCGCGCCGATACGGCCGATGGGCAGCGACTCGATCTGCTCTTCGATGAACTCACCCACTTCAATACCAGGGCTGCGCTCTTCAGCATCCATCAGCAGCTCTTCGGCCTCAGGGTTTTGCAGACCTGCGTCATTGGGCACGACGACCCAGCGACGGAAGGTGTCGTAGTCACCAGTGTCGCGATCGATCGCAACGCGAATGTCCACTTCGCCTTCGTACAGCTTCTTGGTGGCCTGCGCCAAAGCCTGCTCAACGGCGCCAAACACCACATCGCGTTCTACGTTCTTCTCGCGCGAAATGGCCTCAACCAACATCAACAGTTCGCGGTTCATGCGATGACTCTCCTAATTTCAATTCTTTCCAGCGTGGCGCCTGCCGGGACGCCTGTTTAGCATTTAGCAATGTCTTCGTCTTAAACGGGCTTGACGCCACGCCCCTTGAAGTTCACCACAGGAGCCAGTCGTGCCTCTTTCAGCTCATCCAGCGTGAAGCCCATAGCCTGCAATGGTGCGGGCTCACGCTTTTTGCTCACCTTGGCACCGGGTTTGCGTGCTGGCTCATCACTCCAGACAATCTGCCAGCCACCATTTTCCGCGCGCTCCAGCGTGCCGCGGAATTTCTTGCGATTGGCATTGACCACACCTGCACCTGCTGCACCAATGGCTTCCTTCAGGGTGATGTCAATCTCAGAGCCAGCAAAGCGGACAAAATCCTGCTCATGGCGCAGGGGACGATCGATGCCAGGAGAGGAAACTTCCAGACGCGTGTAGTCCACCCCTTCCACCTCCAGTGCAAATTGCAGTTGGCGCGTGACCTTTTCACAATCTTCCACAGTCACAAAAGCCTCTGGTAGCGGATCGACGCCCTCTTCAGGTGCCTGCCAAGGCAGATCGATGGTGATGCGCAGCAGGCCACCGGCCGAGCGCTCAATTTCCACCAGGTCATAGCCCAGACCCGTTACGGTTTGTTCAACAATTTGCTGTAGTGCCACGTGCTAAGTTCAATCCCGGAAGTACGAAAAACCCGACAACCATCCTGCAATTGCTTGGGGACGGCTTCGAGCTCCAAAAGCAACCGACCAAAAAAAACGGGCGGTTGGTATCCGCCCGTTTGGTCGTGAATGCTTTATTGTATCCGCAAAGTGTTGATTCGCGATGTCAGCCACATGCAATTCCTGTAGGCATCACTGCCATTTTTTGCATACGCGTTGCCACAATGCATCGGCCTCCTCAGAGACTGCCGTCCCTCCAGACTCACCTGCCAGCAACGATGTCAGCAAGCGCTCCAGCACTTTGATCTGCGGCAGCAGTGGCCCCAGAAAAAGGGCTTTGGAGCCTTGCCCAATCAACAATGTGGGAAAGGTTTCTACATCTACATCGCCCACGACTTCTTCTTCATCCTCGACGTCAACCCAGTCAAAGCGCACCTGCGGAAACCTGGCCTTGAGGGCCTCAAACTCCGGTGCGTACTGACGGCACACGCCGCACCATGCTGCACACAGGCAGACGACCCCTACGGGGGCTTGATCACTGTTCATCTTGTTCTGCTCTCCAGGCCCGGGGCCAGCATTCAGATATTTCAGACTGGCATCCTACCCTTGATGCCAGCCGCCTGACGGCAGCTATTGCACACGGCAGGCGTCCGAAATGCAAAAAGCCCCAGACACAGGTCTGAGGCTTTGCTTGGCGACTGGGCTATGCAGTCCAGTCGTGCTGGCGGGAATTAACCCGAGTGAGCACGCTTGCCAGGATTCTTCTTGCTGCGAGTGTGGGAACCACGCTCCAGGCTCACGCGCTGGCCACGGCCTTGGGCCAGCAGGGTCACACCCTTGGGAGGAACGGGACGGGGTGTGCGCTTGCGGTCAGCTTCAGTAACGATTTTATTGCCCATGGCAATTTCTCCAGTTGAAGTTTGAGTAAACGGCGTATTTTTCCACATTCGCTCTGTTTATTCTTGAAATCCCATGAAAAACACAAAAAAAGGCGGGTGCTATGGACCTGACAACACGCTGCAGACTCCTTGTGCCAGATTTTGCGCAGCATGGATACCATGGCCACTGTTGCAGGATCATGCTCGCGCAAGCTGGGATAGATCCAGGGACGCAGCACTACACACGCAGCACTACACACGCATCACACCACGCAGTAGCTGCAATCACTTTTATCCATAGCAACACCGTTTGCAGCCATCGTTACGACAGCATTTCACAGCCGCCACCTACAATGCCCTGGCAGTTGCTGCTGCAAATACTTGGTGCTCGATGTCTGCAGATGTGCCAAGCTTTTGGTGCGCCTTTTGTGTTCATCGCTACAGGAACATACCCATGCCGCTTTTTCGTCGCTCCAGCACGCACTCCGCATTACCCAGCTGCCCGCGCTGCGCTACGCAGGATGCCCTGCAAAACACCATCCAAAGCATTCAGGCCACACTGCTGCAGCATCGCAAGGCAGGCCATTTGCCTCAGATTGCCAGCGAGCCGCCTCAACAGGCCCGGTCTGGCGTCAACCAGGCAGCACTGTGCACGCTGGGCCTGGTTGCCGTAGCAGGCCTTGCCCTCTACGCCACGCGCAATCCGTGCATACCGCAGGGCATTCACCCGGTCGAAGACTTTGAGCTGCAGCGCTATCTGGGCAAGTGGTATGAGGTGGCACGCATTGACCACAGTTTTGAAAAAGGCCTGCAGCGCACGCAGGCCGAATACAGCCTGCTGCCCAATGGACGCATTCAGGTGGTCAACCGCGGCTATGACCCCAAGCGCGGAGAATGGAAGATCTCCTTCGGCAAGGCCATGCCCACCATCCGGCCTGACGTTGCGGCACTGAAAGTGTCCTTCTTCGGCCCTTTTTACGGTGGCTATAACGTGGTCGCCCTGGACGACAAGTACCGCTGGGCCATGGTGATTGGCGACAAGCTGGACTATTTCTGGATTCTCTCGCGCACTCCCACCCTGCCCGATGGTGTGCAGGAGCGCCTTTTGCACCATGCGCAGCAGCTGGGCGTAGACCTGACCAAGGTGCTCTGGGTGCATCAGGATGGCGTCAACCCCACAGGCTCGTACTTATAAAACCATAGCTGCTTGCGCTTGATTTATAAAGAATTCCACATGCTTTATATCTGAAAGCCCCTAAAAACAAGCGCAAGCAGCTATCAAAACAAAAGCCGATGCAGATGCATCGGCTTTTTTGATGAACACCTGCATCCAGCTTCATGCTGCAAAGCTTGCAGCAGTCCATGGTTGCAGACTCTTGGTTTTAACGGCCCAGAATCAGCTGCGCGATCACACCCGTGGCGATGGCAACCAGCATGTAGTCCGCACCGTACTGCACCCACTGATGGCCTCGGGGCGGCGCCTTCAGACCATGCCCTCGCCAGTCATTGACCACGTAGTGTGGCGTGCGGTACTGCGGCGGCACACGCGATCCCTTGACCCAGTTGTACTGCGGGCCTGCACCCATGCGCTTGGCCTGCCCCGGTGGCATGCCATGGGGGTGCATGGGTTTGCCTGCCATGTTGGGAGCTGGCCTGTAGGCATTCGGTGCATGCCCGGGCGCTTTACCACCTGGATGCGCAGGCTTGACTGCGGCAGATCCACGGCCCGGACCTCCTGGGCCTCCGTGCCCGGGAGGCATGGGTTGCGCGCTGACCATCAGCGATGTGCTGCCCAGCACGAATGCAGCCAGCGCTGCGGTGATCTTGTTTGGGTTCATAGCGCCTCCTTGTGACGGTGCTTGCTGATGAAGCCATCATAGGCAGGCACCGCAAAGCTTTACGCCACGGTCTGTAAAGGGATTGCAAATTTTGTAGCACCTTCCACTGCTACAGCGTGGCCTGCACAAGTTGCTGGGTGTATGGATGGTGGGGTTGCTGCAGCACCTGCTCGACACTGCCGGCCTCTACCACCTGGCCGTTTTTCATCACCATCACCTCATGCGCCATGGCGCGGATTACGTCCATGTCGTGCGTAATCAGCAGATAGCTCAGCCCCAGCTCGCGCTGCAGACGCTGCAGCAGTTGCAGCACCTGTTTCTGAATGGTCACATCCAGCGCACTGGTGGGCTCATCCAGCACCAGCACCTTGGGCCGCAAAATCAAGGCCCGTGCCACCGCCAGACGCTGGCGCTGGCCGCCTGAGAACTCATGCGGATAGCGTTGCAGCAGCCCCGGGAACTGCTGCTCACTCAAGCCCACGCTCTGGAGCACCTCCAGCACCTGGGTACGACGGCCTGCTTCGCTGATATCAGGGGCATGCACGCGCAGGCCTTCGCCCACAATCTCCTCCACCGTCATGCGCGGCGAGAGCGACGAGAACGGGTCCTGAAACACCACCTGCACCATGCGCCGCAAGGCCTGGTTCGCAGGCGTATTGCGCATGGCTGGCTGCTGCCAGCACTGGCCCGTAATCTGGAGCTCCCCCTGACTGGGCAACAGCCCCAGAATGGCTTGTGCCAGCGTGGATTTGCCCGAGCCGGACTCGCCCACCACACCCAGCGTCTGCCCCTGGCGCAGACAGACATCCACGCCCTGCACGGCCACAAACTCCCCTTTGCTGAACCAGCCCTTGATGCCTGGCAACGGCACGGGGTAGCCCACGCGCAGCTGCTGGGCCTGCACGACCACGGGTGCGGCGGCATCGACCGCCAGCACCTCGCGCTCAGGCTGGCTGTGCAGCAGCTTTTCCGTATAGGGGTGTTGCGGATGCTCGAAAAGCTGCGCCACCGGCCCCTGCTCGACCAGCACGCCATGCTCCATGACCACGGCGCGGTCGGCAAAGCGGCGCACCAGATGCAGATCGTGGGTAATCAGCAGCAGCGCCATACCCGTCTGGCGCTGCAGATCGCCCAGCAGCTCCAGCATCTGCATGCGCAGCGTCACATCCAGCGCCGTCGTAGGTTCATCGGCCAGCAGCAGCTTGGGGCGCGATGCCAGCGCCATGGCGATCATGGCGCGCTGGCGCTGGCCGCCGCTGAGCTGGTGTGGAAAGCTTTGCGCGCGGCGCTGAGGCTCTGGAATGCCCGTGGCGGCGAGCAGCTCCACGGCCTGCGCCCAGGCCTGCTGGCTACTCAGCGCCTGCTTGAGCTGCAGCACTTCCGCCACCTGTGCACCCACGGTCATCAGCGGGTTGAGCGCGGTCATCGGTTCTTGAAAAATCATGGCGATATCGCCACCACGCACGCCACGCATTTCGCGCTCGGTCAGTGCCAGCAGATCTCGCCCATCGAACAGGGCCTGACCGCTGAGCTGGGCTTCGCCCACCAGCTGCAGCAGACTGAGCGCAGTCACGGTCTTGCCCGAGCCGGATTCGCCCACCAGCGCCAGCTTTTCCCCAGCGCGCACATCAAAGCTCACGCCATGCACCACCTGCTTGCTGCCAAAGCGCACCTTGAGGTCGCGCACGGACAGCAGCGGCTGTGGATTTTGGTCTGGCTGCATCATGCGCCCTCCTTCGCGTCGCTGGCCTGTGCCTTGCGAGGGTCCAGCGCATCACGCAGCGCATCGCCCATAAAAGTCAGCAGCAGCAAGGTGATGACCAGCACGCCAAAGGTGGACAGCGAAATCCACCACGCATCAATGCTGTTCTTGCCCTGATTGAGCAGCTCACCCAGGCTCGGGGTGCCAGGTGGCACGCCCAGGCCCAGAAAGTCCAGCGAGGTCAGCGCCAGAATGGCGGCACTCATGCGAAACGGCAAAAACGTCACCACGGGTGTGAGGCTGTTGGGCAGGATGTGCCGCCAGATGATCTGCCCATTGGGCACTCCCAGCGCCCGCGCGGCCTTCACATAGTCCAGCTGGCGGTTGCGCAGAAACTCGGCGCGCACGTAGTCAGACAGCCCCATCCAGCCAAACAGGCTCAGCAGCACCAGCAGCAAGGAGATACTGGGGGCCAGCACGGCGCTGAAGATGATGAGCAGGTACAGCTCCGGCATGGAGCCCCAGATCTCAATAAAGCGCTGGAAGGCCAGATCCACCTTGCCGCCAAAAAAGCCCTGAATGGCGCCAGTGATGACGCCCAGCACCACGCCCACTGCCGTCAGCGCCAGCGCAAACAGCACGCTCAGGCGAAAGCCGTAGATGAGCTGGGCCAGCAGGTCACGCCCACGGTCGTCCGTGCCCAGCCAGTTTTCCCGCGATGGCGGGGCTGGGTTGGGCGCCTTGGCAAAGTAGTTGATGGTGTCTGCCCCGTAGCGGTTGAGCGGGAAAATGGCCCAGTTGCCGGGCTTGTGCAGCTGCGCTTCGATAAAGGGGTCGAGGTAATCCGTGGGCGTGGCGAAGTCGCCGCCAAACACGGTTTCCGGGTAGTTTTTCAGCAGCGGGAAGTAAAACTGCCCTTCATAGCGCACCACCAGCGGCTTGTCGTTGCTGACCACCTCGGCAAAGAGGCTGACCACCACCATGACACAAAACAGCACCAGACTGTAAAAGCCCAGCTTGTTGCGACGAAAGCGCTGCCAGGCACGCTGGCTGGGGGAAAGAGAACGCGGCAAGGCGGTGTTTTCTGCTTGCATAGATATAGCTGCTTGCGCAGATGGGGATTGCGTTAGCGCCATATTTCAATCAAATTTCACACGGGGATCGACCCAGACATAGCACAGGTCGCTGATGAGTTTGGTCACCAGACCAATCAGGGTAAAGAGGTAGAGCGAACCCAGCACCACAGGGTAGTCGCGCCGGATGACACTCTCGTAGCTGAGCAGGCCCAGACCATCGAGCGAGAACAAGGTCTCAATCAGCAGGGAACCCGCAAAGAACGCGCCAATAAACGCCGCAGGAAAGCCGGTGATGATGGGAATCAGCGCATTGCGAAACACGTGCCGGTACAGCACCTGCTTCTCGTTCAAGCCCTTGGCACGCGCCGTGAGCACGTACTGCTTGCGGATTTCTTCGAGGAAAGCATTCTTGGTCAGCATGGCAGTCACGGCAAAGCTGCCTGCCACCATGGCTGTGACCGGCAAGGCGATGTGCCACAGATAGTCCGTGATCTTGCCCATGAGGCTGAGCGACTCCCAGTTGGCCGAGGTCAGCCCGCGCAGCGGGAACCATTGCAGCTGCCCGCCAAAAATCACCAGCAGTGCCACGCCCAGCACAAAACCGGGAATGGCATAGCCCACCAGAATCATCAGCGTCGTCACCAGATCAAAGCGCGAACCTGCACGCACTGCCTTGGCCACACCCAGCGGCACTGCCACGAGATAGCTGATGAGAAAGGTCCACAGCCCCAGACTGATGGAGACCGGGAGCTTTTCCACAATCAGCTCCCACACGGGCTTGTTCTGGAAAAAGCTGGTGCCCAGATCAAACTGCGCAAACTGGCCCAGCATCTGCACAAAGCGCTCATGGGCAGGCTTGTCAAAGCCATACAAGGCCTTGATCTGCTCAATGCGTTGCGGGTCTACCCCCTGCGCGCCGCGGTAGGCCATGCCGCCGCCTTCAGCCCCGGCACCCGCGCCGGCCTTGGCCTCGGCCAGGTACTGCTCCACCGGGCCGCCGGGCACAAACTGAATGACCACAAAGGTCAGCAGCAGCACGCCCAGCAGCGTGGGAATCATCAAAAAAATGCGTTTGAGAATATAGGCAAACATGGCGGCTTAGGGCTGTGTGGAAGGCAAAGCGACGCGCGCCGTCTCTGCATTGAGCGGGGGCATGCGCGCCCACCAGGTATCTATGACCCAGCCCTCTCCATTGGAGTACGGCGGAATCACACTGGGGTGCTCCAGCCGCCACTGGTTGTAGGCCATGCGGTGGGTGTTGGCCGACCACTGTGGAATCAGGTAGTGGCTGTGCGCAATCACGCGCTCCAGCGCACGGCAGGCGGGCTGCATCTGCTCCTGCGTCTTGGCCTGGACCATGGCGGCAATCAGCGCATCCACGGCGCGGTTCTTCACCCCGGGGAAGTTGCCGGAATCTTCCTGATCTGCCGCCGCACTGCCGAACAGGTCCGCAAACTCCTGGCCCGGGTTGTTCGTGCCCTGGTAGGCGATGGAGGTGATGTCGAAATCAAACTTCTGCAGCCGCTGCTGGTACAGCGCAAAGTCCACCGCGCGGAATTTGAGTTGAATGCCCAGCTTTTGCAGGTTGCGCTGCCACGGTGCCACCACGCGCTGGCCGCTTTCGCCGCTGTCCAGGTACTCCAGCACCATGGCCTGCCCTGCTGCATTGCGCAGCACACCGTCCTTGCCAACCTCCCAGCCCGCTTGCGCCAGCAGCTGCTTGGCCGCACGCAGATTGCCGCGCAGGCCTTGCTCACCATCGGTGCGCGGCGGCACTGCCATGGGGCCAAAGGCTGCATCTGGAATTTCGCCACGGAATGGCTCCAGCAACTCCAGCTCCTCGGGCGTGGGCTTGCCATTGGCCTCGCAGATGGTATTGCCAAACAGGCCTTTGACGCGCTGGTAGGAGCCATAGAACATCTGGCGGTTCATCCACTCATAGTCCAGCGCCATGCCCAGCGCCTCGCGCACACGGGCATCCTGCAGAAAAGGTCGGCGTACATTGAGCACATAGCTTTGAAAGCCCGTGGGCTGCTTGTGTGCAAACTCGCCCTTGACCAGTTCTCCCGCATCAAACTTGCGCCCATTCACGCGCCGCGCCCAGTCGCCCGCGCTGAAAAAGCGCATCACATCAAACTCACCGGCCTTCAACGCCTCCAGCCGTGCCGTGCTGTCCTTGTAGATCTTGACGATGATGCGGTCAAAGTTGCCGGTGCCCCGGCGCACGGGCAAGTCTCTGGCCCAGTAGTCAGGGTCGCGCACATAGGTAATGTCCTTGCCAAACACTACGGAGCCAATGCGGTACGGGCCACTGCCAATGGGTGTTTCCATGACCACCTCATTGAAAGCTTTGCCTGCCCCCCAGTCACGGCTGAAGATGGGCATGCCGCCCACGGTCAAAGGCAGCTCCCGGTTGGGTGAGCGAAAGTGAAAGCGAATGGTGCGCGCATCCAACACTTCCCAGCTTTGCACCTCGGCCAGCACGGTCTTGTAGCCGGGAGAGGTATGCGGCCCGGTCAGGGTATCAAAGCTGTGCTTCACATCTTCCGCCAGCACCGGCTTGCCATTGTGAAAGCGCGCCTGGGGCCGCAGGCGGAAGGTGGCCGACAGGCGATCAGGTGCGACCTGCACATCCTCCGCCAGCAGCCCATAGCCGGTGGCGGTTTCATCCATGCTGCCTACCAGCAAGGTATCAAACAGCAGGCCCGAGAGATACGCAGGCGCCGTGCCTTTGATGGTGAAGGGGTTGTATTTGTCGAAGGTGGAAACACGCAGATTGCTCACCAGCCGCAGCTCACCGCCTTTGGGAGCATCAGGGTTGACGTAGTCAAAGTGCGTAAAGCCCTGCGCATATTTGGGTTGCCCCCATAAAGCGTAAGCGTGCTCAGCCCAAACTGGGACTGCCGTAGTGGCTCCTGCGAGCAAGAAAAAAAACTTCCATAGGCGCATGCGACAATTCTGCACCACAGCGGCCTGCCACCACAGCTTGTATTGCAGCTGGCGAATTTGTCTGGCAGGCCTTCACCGCATTTTCACAAGGAGAAGAACAATGGGTTTTCTGACCGGCAAGAAGCTGCTGATCACTGGCGTGCTGTCCAACCGCTCCATCGCCTACGGCATTGCCAAGGCCTGCCATGAGCAAGGTGCCGAACTGGCATTCAGCTATGTGGGCGAGCGCTTCAAGGATCGCATCACCGAGTTTGCTGCCGAATTCGATTCCAAGCTGGTGTTTGACTGCGACGTTGCTGACGACGCACAAATTGAAAAGCTGTTTGCCGATCTGGGCGCTGTATGGGGCAAGTTTGACGGCTTTGTGCACTCCATCGGTTTTGCTCCCCGTGAAGCCATTGCAGGCAACTTCCTGGACGGCCTGTCGCGCGAATCCTTCAAGATTGCACACGAAATCAGCGCCTACAGCTTCCCAGCCATGGCCAAGGCTGCCCTGCCTTACCTGAACGACAAGTCCTCGCTGCTGACCTTGTCCTACCTGGGCGCCCTGCGTTCCATCCCCAACTATAACACCATGGGCCTGGCCAAGGCTTCGCTGGAAGCTTCCGTGCGCTACCTGGCCGAAGCCGTGGGCCGCACCGAAGATGGCCGCTGCATCCGCGCCAACGGCATCTCTGCCGGCCCCATCAAGACACTGGCTGCCTCGGGCATCAAGGACTTTGGCAAGCTGCTGGGCCGCGTGGCCGACGCTGCACCGCTGCGCCGCAACGTGACCATTGAAGACGTGGGCAATGTAGCTGCCTTCCTGCTGTCTGACCTCGCCTCTGGCGTGACCGCTGAAATCACCTATGTGGACGGCGGTTTCAGCCAGACCGCAGGTCTGAGTGCTGATCAGGTCTGATACCAACCAGTTCCTCAAAAAAATCCCCGCAGCCTTGAAAGCTGCGGGGATTTTTTATCTGTGGCTCAGTCTGAGACGCGCACCACCATAGTGCTATCTCCCCGATATAAGGCCTTGTAGCTTATCCACCGGAGATTACGCTACCCAGAAAGTGGAGGGTAACCATGCACAGGCGGTGCTTTATCTCTCAGATGCTCTACTGGATGGCAGGCTGGATGCTGTCAGCGCAACTTGCGTACAGCACTCCACTCACCCTCGCCACCCCCTACCACCCCAACCTGAACCTGGCGCACTACTGGGTCAGCGAAAAATACGATGGCATTCGCGCCTACTGGAACGGCCAGCAGTTCCTCAGCCGCCAGGGCCTGCCGATTGAAGCCCCTGCCTGGTTCACGGCAGGCTGGCCTGCCTACGCCCTGGACGGTGAGCTGTGGGCCGGGCGCGGGCAGTTTGCCAAAGTGCAGTCCACGGTGGCACAAGGCAGCAAAGATGAAACAGGTTGGCAGCAGCTGCGCTACATGGTGTTTGACCTGCCGCAGCACAGCGGAGGCTTCACCCAGCGCTACCAGGCGCTGCAGCAGCTGGTACAAGGCATCGCGCAGCCCTGGGTGCAGGCTGCGCCGCAATGGCAAGTGCCGGACCACGCCACACTGATGCAGCAGTTGCGCCAGTTCAGCCAGCAAGGCGCGGAAGGCTTGATGCTGCGCCACCAGCACGCGCCCTATCGCGTTGGGCGCAGTGATGACCTGATCAAACTCAAGCTGTTTGATGACGCAGAAGCCGTGGTCATTGGCCACCTGCCCGGCAAAGGTAAATACACGGGCATGACAGGCGCGCTGCTGGTGCAGACGCCCGAGGGCCTGCGCTTTCGCATTGGCAGTGGGCTCAAGGATGCAGACCGTGCCAACCCGCCACCGATTGGCAGCACCATCACTTATCGCTACAACGGCACGCATCCCAGTGGGGTGCCACGCTTTGCACGGTTCTGGCGTGTGCGAGAAGAGGCCACTTCACCCACCAAATAATAAAAAAAGAAGCGCCTTGCGCTGATTCTGTAAAGGTTTCAGATAGTTTTCTACCTGAAACCCTTATGAATCAAGCGCAAGGCGCTTTTATTTTTGAAGGGCAATGCCCTTGCTGATCTTGCCTGAGCTTATTTGGCAGCCGTCTTGCGGGGTGCGGCTTTCGCGCGAGGCTTGGCTGCTGGCTTCGCAGCAGGCTGCTCTTGCGCCACGCAGTCTGCGTAGTAGTGCACTTCGCCCTTTTCGTCCTCGATTTCCACCAGACCATGGATATCGGTTTCAAAGCCGGGGCACTCCTTGGCAAATTCGCGCGCGAACAGCAGGTAGTCCACGATCTTCTTGTTGAAGACTTCACCGGGAATGAGCAGCGGAATGCCGGGTGGGTAAGGCGTGACCAGACCCACGGTGATACGGCCTTCCAGGTGGTCAATCTCCACACGCTCGGTCTTGCGCTGCGCGATGTGGGCGTAGGCGTCCGAGGGCTTCATGGCTGGCTGCAGATCAGACAGGTACATCTCTGTCGTCAGGCGCGCAATGTCGTACTTGGCGTACAGCTCGTGCACGTGCTGGCACAGGTCACGCAGGCCCATGCGCTCGTAGCGGCGGTGCTGCTGCACAAACTCGGGCAGGATGCGCAGCAGTGGCTGGTTGCGGTCGTAGTCGTCCTTGAACTGCTGCAGCGCAGCCAGCATGGTGTTCCAGCGGCCCTTGGTGATGCCGATGGTGAACATGATGAAGAAGGAGTACAGGCCGGTCTTCTCCACCACCACACCGTGCTCAGCCAGGTACTTGGTCACGATGGAGGCAGGAATACCCGTCTCAGCAAACTCACCATCCAGATCCAGGCCAGGCGTGACGATGGTGGACTTGATAGGGTCCAGCATGTTGAAGCCGTCGGCCAGATCGCCAAAGCCGTGCCAGTTGTCAAACTGCTTGCCGTTTTTCTTCTTGGACTTGGTCTTGGGCGCTGCGTCCTTGCCACGGATGATCCAGTCGTCCGCACGACCCACACCCTCTTCGGCCAGCTTCTCTGGGCCCCAGACCTGGAACCACCAGTCATCCTCACCAAACTCATCATCGACCTTGCGCATGGCGCGGCGGAAGTCCAGCGCCTCCAGAATGGATTCTTCCACCAGCGCAGTGCCGCCGGGTGGCTCCATCATGGCCGCGGCCACGTCGCAGCTGGCAATGATGCTGTACTGCGGGCTGGTCGAGGTGTGCATCAGGTACGCCTCGTTGAACAGGTGGTGGTCCAGCTTCTGTGTCTGCGAATCCTGCACCAGCACATGCGAAGCCTGCGAAATACCGGCCAGCAGCTTGTGGATGGACTGGGTGGCGTAGACCACCGACTCTTTCGGGCGAATGCGCTTCTTGCCCATGGCATGGTAGGTGCCATAGAAGGGGTGGAAGGCCGCGTGGGGCAGCCATGCCTCGTCAAAGTGCAGGTTGGCCACGTAGCCATCGAGCATCTGCTTGATGGTCTCGGTGTTGTAGAGCACGCCGTCATAGGTGGACTGCGTCAGCGTCAGCACGCGGGGCTTGACGGCCTTGGCATCCACACCCTTGAGCAGCGGGTTGGCCGCAATCTTGGCCTGGATGGATTCCACACTGAATTCGCTTTGCGGAATCGGGCCAATGATGCCGAAGTGGTTGCGCGTGGGCTTCAAGAACACCGGAATCGCACCCGTCATGATGATGGAGTGCAGGATGGACTTGTGGCAGTTGCGATCGACCACCACCACGTCACCCGGCGCCACAGCATGGTGCCAGACGATCTTGTTCGATGTCGATGTGCCATTGGTCACGAAGTAGCAGTGGTCGGCATTGAAGATGCGCGCCGCATTGCGCTCAGACTCGCCAATCGCGCCGTTGTGGTCCAGCAGCTGACCGAGCTCTTCTACCGCATTGCACACGTCGGCACGCAGCATGTTCTCGCCGTAGAACTGATGGTACATCTGGCCCACGGGGCTCTTCAGAAACGCCACGCCGCCGGAGTGACCGGGGCAGTGCCAGGAGTACGAGCCGTCTTCCGCATAGTCCAGCAGCGCCTTGAAGAACGGCGGCTGCACGCCTTCCAGATAGGCCTTGGCTTCACGGATGATGTGCTTGGCCACGAATTCCGGCGTGTCCTCAAACATGTGAATAAAGCCGTGCAGCTCACGCAGAATGTCGTTGGGCAGGTGGCGCGCGGTCTTGGTCTCGCCGTAGATGTAGATCGGCACCTCTTCATTCTTGCGGCGCAGCTCGCCAATGAAGCTGCGCAGGCTGTGAATGATGGGGTCTTCGTCATGGCCCGTCAGCTCCTCATCGTCAATCGACAGGATGAAGGCGCTGGCCCGACTTTGCTGTTGCGCAAACTGACTCAGATCACCATAGCTGGTCACCCCCAGCACTTCAAAACCTTCGGCCTCAATCGCCTGAGCCAAAGCGCGGATGCCAAGACCAGACGTATTGTCGGAGCGGTAATCCTCGTCAATGATGACGATGGGAAAGCGGAATTTCATGCGCAACCCTTTGTAATCGGGAACAATAAAGATCGGATAGCCGCGCAGTGTAAGTAATATCGTGTGCAAATCTGTGAATTCTGCCCACTAAACCTCAATTTCCGGGCAAATTCTCAAAGCGGTCTCTTGCACCAATATCTATAGGGAGAAGAACACATGGCGACCAGTACCTGGTGGTGGGTTTTCACAGGCATCACCATTGTGGCCGAGCTGCTCACCGGTGGCATTTATCTGCTGATGATTGCATTCGGTCTGGCCTGCGGGGCCATTGCAGCACACCTGGGCCTGAGTCTGCCACTGCAGATCATGATCGCAGCCGCAGTGGGCATGCTGTCCGTGCTGGTGTGCCGCCGTCTGCGTGCGCGCCGCGCCCCTGAGCTGCCCCCTTCTGCCAACCCAGACCTGAACCTTGACATTGGCGAAACCCTGCACGTGCCCGAATGGAACAGTGACGGCACAGCCCGCATCCCCTACCGTGGCAGCCAATGGACTGTGGCCCTGCGTGCAGGCAGCATGCCTGCAGCGGGGCTGTACCGCGTCATAGAGGTACAAGGCAACCGGCTGATCGTTGACAAGGCATAAGCCCTGCTTTTGGGGCAAGCTCATGGTTGCTTCTTTTATTTGTTTTTCTTCATAAGGCCTGATCCATGGAAATCGCCATCGTCGCATTTGTGATTGCTGTCATCTTCGTTAGCATGTCCGTCAAGATCGTTCCCCAGCAGCACGCCTGGATCAAGGAGCGCTTTGGCAAGTACGCAGGCACGCTCAGCCCCGGCCTGCGCATCATCATCCCCTTCATCGAAAAAGTCGCCTACAAGCACAGCCTCAAGGAAATTCCGCTGGATGTACCCAGCCAGGTCTGCATCACCCGCGACAACACCCAGCTGCAGGTCGACGGCATTCTGTACTTTCAGGTCACTGACCCCATGCGCGCCAGCTATGGCTCGTCCAACTACATCATGGCCGTGACGCAGCTGGCTCAGACCTCGCTGCGCAGCGTAATCGGCAAACTGGAACTGGACAAAACCTTTGAAGAGCGCGACATGATCAACGCCCAGGTGGTCAACGCCATTGACGAGGCCGCGCTGAACTGGGGCGTGAAAGTGCTGCGCTACGAAATCAAGGACTTGACCCCGCCCGCAGAAATCCTGCGCGCCATGCAGGCCCAGATCACTGCTGAGCGCGAAAAGCGCGCACTGATTGCCGCTTCCGAAGGCCGCCGCCAGGAGCAAATCAACATCGCTACCGGCGAACGCGAAGCCTTTATCGCCCGCTCCGAAGGTGAAAAGCAGGCCGCCATCAACAAGGCCCAGGGTGAGGCCGCCGCCATTACCACCGTGGCAGAAGCCACGGCTCAGGCACTGGAGCGCGTGGCAGCCGCCATTCGTCAGCCCGGTGGCGAGCAGGCCGTGCAGCTCAAGGTGGCAGAAAGCGCGGTCGAGGCCTACAGCAAGGTCGCGCAGGATGCCAACACCACCCTCATCGTGCCCAGCAACATCTCTGAAGTCTCTGGCCTGATTGCCTCTGCCATGCGCGTGGTGCAGCAAGGTAAAAACGGCCAGTAAAAGCCAGTAAAAACTGGCTCTTCAGTGCAAGTTTTTTCGAAAAAATGCGCACCAAGCCAGAAAGGCGCAAAAAGCTGGCTACAATAGCGGTCTTCCGGAAGGGTGGATGAGCGGTTTAAGTCGCACGCCTGGAAAGCGTGTGTAGGTTAATAGCCTACCGCGGGTTCGAATCCCGCCCCTTCCGCCAGAATCGACAACCCCTTGCAAGCGCGAGCTTGCAAGGGGTTTTTCGTTTTCACCGCATCAGATGCAGCCTCGCATCTGCCACACGCACTTCTCTCCAAACTGCCGATTTTCTCCAGTGAATTCTCGAGGCGCTTACTCACCAAGCGCGCTCGAAGCAACACCATGGACGATCACCCCTGAGGAGTGAAAGCTACTCCGTCTCTGCTCCTTGCCAGATGCCATCTGGCGCCTGATCGGGGTCTTTGAGGAATGCATTGATGGGCACTTCGATATAGGTGCGCCCATCTGGCTGAGAAGGAGGCATGCGCCCTGCGCGCAAGTTCACCTGTACGGACGGCAAGATGAGCGTCGGCATCGCCAGGGTCGCATCGCGGCGGTTACGCATGGCCACAAACTCCGCTTCACTGATGCCGTCGCGCACATGAATATTGCCGGCCTTTTGCTCTGCCACCGTGCACACCCAGGCAGCGGCACGATGGGCAGGCGGGTAGTCATGACACACATGAATACGGGTGTCTGCAGGCAGGCTCAAGATGCGCTGTATAGAGCGATACAGCACTGCAGCATCCCCACCGGGAAAGTCGGCACGTGCGGTGCCCACATCGGGCATGAACAAGGTGTCGCCCACAAACACATCACCCCCAATCAGATAGGCCATATCTGCAGGCGTGTGCCCGGGCACGAGCATGGCTGTTACGGCCAGACTGCCCACATGAAACACCTCTCCGTCCTCGAACAAGTGATCAAACTGGCTGCCATCGGGCAAGAAACTCCGTTCAAACAGAAAGACTGTGCGGAAGATTTTTTGCACCTGACGAATGTTGGCCCCGATGGCAATCTTGCCGCCCAAGTGGTGGCGAATGTGTTGCGCCCCCGAGATGTGGTCAGCATGGGCATGGGTTTCCAGAATCCATTCGACCTGCCAGTTCTGGCTGCGCACATATTCAATGATGCGATCGCTGCTGGCGCTGGTGAGGTTGCCTGACTTGGCGTCAAAGTCCAGCACGGAGTCAATCACGGCGACCTTGCCAGTACTGGGATCTGCCAGCACATAGCTGACCGTGCCAGTGACAGCATCAAAAAAAGATTCGATATGTGGCTGAGGCATGTGCATGGAGCTTCCTTTGGGTGACGGACTTGCTTTTAATTTACT
>ERZ1034984.285-NODE-285-length-57658-cov-28.597781_pt1 | contig 57658 bp, 46 predicted proteins | sample MGYA00520589_ERZ1034984 | MGnify/ENA primary metagenome ERZ1034984 (study PRJEB33766, sample SAMN09781790) | gut metagenome | biome: gut microbiome | host: Homo sapiens | place: Madagascar | study: EMG produced TPA metagenomics assembly of the PRJNA485056 data...
TACTTGCCAAAGGCAAGTAATTCCCTCACATTCGTTCGCGGCGCTGACCGCGCTTATTGTGCGCCGCGTAAGTGGTAATGCAGACCGCCCGATGCTTTGCCTGTACTGGTTGCCCGCACGCCCCCCGGAGGGGCATTGGCGGGCGTATTTGCAGCGGCGCCTTGCCGCAAAAAATACCGCCTCCGGGTAAGAGGCGGCATTGATCGGCTTCGTGCTGAATTCAGGCCTGTTGCGGCGGCTCAAGAGCGGCGAGCGCCTTTTCGACATCCGGATAGATATCGAAAATCTTGTAGGCTTTGGTGATATCGAACACGACGCGCGGCTTGGCCTGAAGGCTGGCGATCTTGAGTTCACCGCCGGCCTCGGAAATACGTTGCAGAACGAAAACCATCGCCCCCAGCCCGGTACTGTCCACATATTCCATCTCGGACAGATCCAGCACGAAACGGCGACCGCGCGCCAGGGCCTCCTGCATATATTGTTTGAATTGATCCGCACAATCCGCCGTCAATCGCCCGATAATCATCACTTTGACCGACGAACCGATCTTCTCCTCACGAATATCCATAAACACCCTCTCCATCTTTCTTACTCGTCCCGGGTATGGAACGAAATCATGATCCCCCTCGGCACAATCTTACAATATTATTAAGATAGTCTGGTATTCACTTTTTACAACTGCTTTCCGATCTTAAAAAAGATTTTTTCCTCTTTTTTTCTATAATATCTGCAATTCTTTATTTTTTTACGCCATTTTTAAACTTGATAGTTGATTAATGACATTGGCAGTTCTATATTATCACAAATAATTCAGTTTGGCAGTTCAGAATACAGTGCCGGAAAACAACGGAAATGGAAAACCGATATAAAATTCTCGCAGTGGATGATGAGAAATTCAATCTGCTGCTGCTGGAGTCCTGTTTGCAGAGCGAATCCTGCGACCTGGTGACGTGCAACGATGCCCTGAAAGCGTTCAGCGAGTTCAAAAAAGCGGATTTCGATGTGATTTTGCTGGATATTCTGATGGACGGCATCGACGGCTTCGAGGTGCGTCAGCTGATCCGGTCGCGCAACAAGAAGATTCCGATTATTTTCCTGACTTCGCTGCTGGATGACATCAACAGCACGCTGGTCAACCGGATCACCGCCGACCAGTACTCCTATTATCTGAACAAATCCTTCAATAAAAAGACCCTGATCGAAAAGATCGAGCAAGCGGTTCAGACCTACCGCGAAAGCGCCGCCGCCAACGGCTTTCTGCAGAAAATCGAATCCGACCTGGCGCTGGCGGGCGAAGTGCAGCGGCTGGTGCTGCCGAACTGGTGCCAGATCAACGACCAGCTGATCAGTTCCTTTCTCTATGAGCCGAACTTCAAGGTATCCGGGGACATCTTCGAATTTTACCGGATTGCCGACGGACGGCATCTGGTAGTGCTCGGAGATATCGCCGGCCACGGCGTACAGGCCGCGCTCTACATGATGGCGCTGCAGGCTTTCCTGAAAATGCTGCTCGCCGAAATCGCGCCCGAGGAGTTGCAGGTGCATCAGGTGATGAACCGGATCAATGAATTCGTCCGCAACGACCTGAACGGTGAAAGCTATATGACCTGCATGGTGGCGCTTTTCGATTTCCGCCGGAATCACCTGACCTTTCACAATGCGGGGCATCCCGGCCTGATCTGCTGCTCGCCCTCCCGCGGCGAAGCGCGGGAGATTTCCGCGGACGGGCGCGGCAGCATTCCGATCGGCTGGTCCCGGGACCTTCCTTATAAGGAGGAGGACAACATCGACTTCGACTTCGAGGACGACTCGATTTTCATCAGCTATACCGACGGATTGCTCGACCTCAGCAAACCCAATGCCCCGGAAGAGGTGATTGAAGAGAAGAATTTCCGCGAACTGCTCGGCGCTCTGGCGGCGGAATCCAACGTGGTTTCAATCCCCTTCCGGCTGCGCAGCGTGATCGACCAGATCGGCTTTTCCGAGTCTCCCGATGACGTTTTCATCATGGCGCTGCAGAAGAACTGCGCAATTCCGACCGTTTGCTTCCGGCAGCTCCAGCCGACGACGAACAGCATCAGCGCGGGCGTGCTGGAATTCTGCAATTTCGTGCAGCGCCATACCGGGGATGAGGAACTGGGCACCAGAATCGAACTTCTGCTCAGCGAGTTTCTGAACAATGTGGTGCTGCACGGCCTCGTCAACGCCAAACGCGGCAAGGCCGTGATTGCGGTCCGGCTGGAAGTTCAGGAGGAGAAAATCGTGATCTCCGCAATGGATCGCGGCCGGGAGTGGGAAGATGTCCCGGCCTTCAACGTCCATACCGCCAGGCAGCAGCTGGAGGAACTCAATGCCAACCGCGCCACCTCCGGGCGCGGACTGGCGATCATCACCAGCATCGCCGAATCCATCCGGCGCAAACATTATCGCGGCCTCAACGAAACTGTTTTCATCATTCGCAGATAAAAGTTTACTGCGTAATTCCGAAAAAGTTGCTTTTCAGGTTTGCAACGAACGGGGAAAGCACCTATATTATTATCAGAATGGTTTACCGTGTAACTCGGCAGGCAATCGGGGGAGACGGAATGAGCAGTTATCCAAAACAGGTATCTTAACGAGGGGTCAGGTCATGGTCACAAAATCCGAAAAGAAGTTTCCCAGCGCTCTCAAGAATATTCTTGCCCAGTTCGAAATCAAGAATGTGGCGCTTGCCAATGCGATCGGAGTTACCAGCCAGTATATTTCCAAGCTGCTGAGCGGCAAGAGTCTGCCCAGCCGCGAACAGATGGATGCGATTCTGGTGCATCTGAATTCGCGCCAGGTGCCGATCGCGCAGCAGCGGATGCTGATCAGCTGCTTTGTCGAAGACAAAACCGGTTTTTTCTATGAAATCGCGGATCTCGAATTCACCGCAAAGAACCAGCTTGAAAAGAAACTGCTCAGCGACTTCCGGATGCTCAGCATCGAATCCCAGAAGAAGGCGCTCTCCAATATCAACGAGCTTCTGATCAGCGCCTTGTAATACGCCTGTGTTTGCATCTGCAATTCCATCCGGCCATCCGGCCGGATTTTTTTATTCCTCCGCCGGAAAATTACGGGAAGACTTTGCATTTGTGTGTTTTCTGCTGTATATTTGTCATCAATGGTTTGAGTTTAAAAAGCAGAACGGAATTTTCAGATGGCGGAAATAGAACGGAAAAAGCGGGCGATCCGGGAATACGGGCGCATCTTCCTGTCGGGGTTCATCATGGGGTCGGCGGATGTGGTCCCGGGCGTGTCGGGCGGAACAATGGCGTTCATCCTCGGCATCTATCAGGAGCTGATCGATTCGATCCGGGCGTTCCTCTCTCCGGATGCCTTTAAAATGGCCTTCCGCTTCCAGGTCAAAAAAGCGTATCGGACATTGCCGTGGCCGTTCCTGCTGTCGCTGGGGCTGGGAATCCTGACCGCGATCGTGCTGCTTTCCTCGAAAATCAAGTGGATGCTGGATCATAAACCGGCGCTGATCTGGTCGTTTTTCTTCGGACTGGTGCTCGCTTCGATCTTCGCGGTATTCCACCGGGTGTCGAAGTGGTCGTTCGACCGGATCATCGGCGCGCTGGCCGGCGCGGCGGCCGCCTGGATCATCGTCGGGCTGCCGCTGACCCGGCATCCGCCGGCCGGTCTGTGGTATATCGCGGTATGCGGAGCGATCGCGATCTGCGCGATGATTCTGCCCGGGATTTCCGGTTCGTTCATCCTGGTGCTGATGGGCAAGTATGAGACGGTGCTCGGAGCAGTGCATAACCTCAAGAGCGGAACGGATGTCGGCCAGAACCTGCTGATTCTGGCGTTTTTCATGGTCGGCATTGTAGTCGGAATCGGTTCGTTCGTGCGGTTGCTGGGCTGGCTCTTCCGGAAATACCACGACCTGACCGTCGCGGTGCTGATCGGCTTCATGGCCGGCTCGCTCCGCAAGGTCTGGCCCTGGAAGGGACCGGACGGGCTGGAAAATGTGCTGCCGGCCCGGTTCGACTCCGGTGTCGCCGGAGCCGTGGCGCTCGGCGTGCTCGGCTTCGTGCTGGTGCTGGCAATCGAATATGCCGCCAAACGCCTCGAGGCGCGGGAACGGACCGGAACGGCCGATGCGGAGGAGACGGTTTAAATGCACCCGATTCTTCTGCAGTTCGGTTCGGTCACAATCCGCAGCTACGGCCTGATGGCGGCAGTCGGCTTCCTGCTCGGCTGCCTGATGATCGGCGTAAACCGCAAATACGCGAAGATGAGTTCCGACCAGGCCTCCACCAGTCTGTTCGTGGCGATGATCGCGGGTATTGTCGGAGCCCGCATTTTCTATGTGGTCCAGTTTTTCGACAAATACCGGGACCATCTGTGGCGGATCGTCCGGATCGATCAGGGCGGCCTGGTCTTCTACGGCGGCTTCATCCTGGCGATTCTCGCGCTGATCGTCTACTGCCGGATGCAGAAGCTCGACCTGGTGCGGGTATTGGATGTCTATACGCCGGCCATCGCGATCGCACACGCCTGCGGACGGATCGGCTGCTTCCTGAACGGCTGCTGCTACGGCCGCCCGACTGCGCTTGGAATCGGCGTCCACTATCCGCCGGGCAGCGAGGCCGCCCTCCGGTATCCGGAGCAGGCGCTTCATCCGGTCCAACTGTACGAGGCGGTTGAAATGCTGGTCGTCTGGGGAGTGTTTTTCCAGCTGGTGCGCCATACGAAGCGCGGCGTGGCGATGAGCTGCTACCTCGCCCTTTACGGAGTGCTGCGGTTTGTGAATGAATTGTTCCGCGGCGACAATCCCAAAGCGTTCGACCTGTTCACTCCCGCCCAGTTGATCGGGCTGGTGATCATCCCGCTCGGAATCGGCCTGGCCATTTATTTTGCACGGAAACATGATGAACCGCAAGACGCTGACCTTTCAAATTGAAGCCGGCGACGCCGGCACCCGGCTCGACCGCTGCCTTTCCCGGCTGATTCCGGGGGAGTCTCGCTCCTTTCTGCAGCGGCTGATCCGGGACGGGCTGGTGAAGGCTGACGGCGTGGCGCTCGAAGTGCCGCGCTATCCGGTGCGGGGAGGAATGTCGATCGCGGTGGAACTGCCCGAAGAGGAATCCCCGGAACCGGCGGCGGAACCGTTTGAATTTCCGATTCTATATGAAGACGACGTGATGCTGGTGATCGACAAACCGGCGGGCGTGGTGGTCCATCCGGCCGCGGGGAATCCGACCGGAACCGTGGTCAACGCGTTGCTGGGGCGTTACCCGCAGCTGGCCGAACAGCTGGCCTGTACCACTTCGCGTCCCGGAATCGTGCACCGCCTCGACAAAGATACTTCCGGCTGTCTGGCGGTGGCGAAAACCGCGAATGCGCAGTTCAAGCTGTCCACCGCGTTCGCGGGGCGGGAGACGCGCAAGACCTATCTGGCAATCACGCGCGGGGTGCCGATACGCCGGTCGGGAGAGTTGAGCACCCTGATCGGCCGCCATCCGGTGAGCCGGCAGAAGATGGCGGTGGTGGAGCGCAACGGCAAACTGGCGATCACCAGATACCGCGTGGAATATACCGGTATGCTCGACGGAGTGGAAATAGGCGTACTCGCAGTCCGGATCCTGACCGGCCGGACCCACCAGATCCGGGTTCACCTGGCTTCTCTCGGCGTTCCGGTGCTGGGAGATGCCGTTTACGGCGGCGCGCGAACGGCGGTTGCGGGGGTGGAACGCCAGCTGCTGCACGCCTGGAAGCTTTGCGTTCCGCATCCGGCAACCGGAACGCCGATGGAGTTCACGGCTCCGCCGCCGGAAGATATCCGGAGAATTTTAGAACGGATCGGGGTGAAAACACTTCGGGAACCGGCTGATTTTCCCTGATTTTTTTCACGTGCTAAATTCTGACCGCAAAAGTTCTTCGTTTTTTCTTAAAAAAACGTTTGGATTCTTGGAAAAATTATGTATATTAACGATAAATAAATCGAAATTCACAAATTCCAAGGTGATGATATGTCAGTAACTCCATTGAAAATCAGATTCGGGAAGCTGCTCAAGGACTGTCTTAAGAACACCGATTACAGGCAGAATGATCTGGCGGCCCGGCTTCAGGTGACTGGCTCCGCGGTCTCACAAATGATGCACGGCAAGATTGTGCCGAACCAGCAGCAGCTCGACGCGATCTGCGAAATGCTGGCGCTGGACCGGGCGAAGGTCTTTGAACTCAACTCCATGCTCTCCCGGATCCGTACCGGAGCGGAGAACATGCTTTCTCCGTTCAACCAGACGTTGTTCGCGCTGCGTTGCCAGCGGGGACTCTCGCTGCAGCAGCTTTCCAACCTCTCCGGGGTTTCGGTCGAACACCTGCGGGTGTTTGAAACCTGCTTTGAAGCGTATCCGACGCTCGATGAGGTGAACCGGATTGCGCCGATTCTCGACTGTTCTCCGGCCGCACTGCTTCAGAGCGCCGGAGTCGGCGGCCTGAATCCGAGCCTGATCGCGGGCCTGGACGGCGGCGAGGAGCTTGAAGCGATGGAGTATCACGCTCCCTATCATGCCGAGCGGCAGATTCCGCTGCTCCAACTTACCGATCTGGATCGATACGACGGAACCGGCCCCTTCGGCGACTATGCGAACCGCCACGCCCTGAAAGTGCTCGACTACGAACAGTTCCCGGAAGAGACGCTGGCGGCGATCCATGCTTCCGGGCGGGATCTGACGCTCGGGATTCCCGGCACGATCACCCTGATCCTCGGCGAACGCAGTCAGACCGCCGGCCGCGGCACTTACTTGTGCCGCAGTGTTTCAGGCCGCTACTCTCTTCAGGAGGAGCGCAGCAACGGCCGCCGCAAAGAGTACCGGATCGCCGGTACGCGCAAGCTCTGCGAAGAAATCGCCTGGCAGCTGCCGGTATTTGAAATCAGTCTCCGGCCGGGTAAATCGGAGGCCCGTCCCCGCAAGTCGGAAGTCCAGCCGGAAGCGGAAGAGCAGGAATGATCAGAATGGGAGTCGGCTGCTGCTGCGGAATGATCGGCGGCTGCCTCTTGGTGTTATTGCTCGTCGCGGGAGCGGGAGTGGGTCTGTATTTCTGGCTCTTTCCCGAAGCGCGCAACGAGAGCATTACAGAAGTCGAAGCGGTGTGGGGACGGGTGAAAACCGATGTCGATACCGGGCTGGAAAAAGCCAAAAGCAACCAGGAAAAGAATTGAACCGTGAATATGTGGATCTATATCGTGATCCTTGCCGTGGTGCAGGGAATCGCGGAATTTTTGCCGATCAGCTCGTCCGGCCATCTGGCCATTCTCGGAACCCTTTTCGGTTTTTCCGAGGACCGCAGCCTTGCGCTGGGAATTGTACTGCATGCCGGTTCACTGCTGGCGATTCTGGTTTTCTACTTCAAACTGCTGCTCGGTTTCCTGAAGCGTGACCGGTTCCACCTGCTGCTGATGGTGATCATCGGCACGATTCCCGCCGGGCTGGCCGGAGTGGGCCTGAAGCTTTCGGGACTGGACGAAGCGATGTTCGGCGAACCGCTGCTGATCGGCATCTGCTTTTTGATCACCGCCACGCTGCTGCGGATGTCGGAAAAGCCGGGCCTGATCGTGCGCCCGGCTGCAGAAAAAGAACTGCCGCCGACTCCGCTGGAGAAGATCACACTCCGCGAAACCCTGATCATCGGCGTTTCGCAGATGTTCGCGATCCTGCCGGGACTGTCCCGCTCCGGGACCACGATTTCCGCAGGCATCCTGAGCGGCGTGAACCGTGAAGCCGCCGGCACCTTTTCCTTCCTGCTCGCGATTCCGGCGATCGGCGGCGCGGCGTTTCTGGAACTGCTCTCGCTGGTCCGGCACGGTGTGCCGCAGGGCAGTGAAGATGCCTCCATCCCGCAGATGGCAGTCGGACTGCTGCTGTCGGCGGCCGTGAGCTACGGCGCGCTTTCGTGGCTGACCACGCTGATCAAGCGCGGCAAGCTTTCCTATTTCAGCTATTATCTCTACTTCGCGGGAGTCGCGGTCATTCTGTGGCGGCTCGCGGTTGCAGTCAAAGGATAACCTTTCAAATCATGAGCAAACTGTTTTTTCTGGGCGCGGGCAAGATGGCGACCGCGATCGCGGGCGGCCTGGTCAAGGCCGGTACTTTCCAGGCGGATGAACTGCTGGCCTTCGATGTGAATCCCAAAGCGGCGGAAGCATTTCAGAATGCGACCGGCATCCGCAGCGTTACCGCCGACTGTAAAGCGGCGGCGGCCGGAGCGGAAACGGTCCTGCTGGCCGTCAAGCCGCAGATGCTCGCCGACGCGGCCGCACCGTTGCGGAGCGAAGCAGGCAACCGGCTTTTCCTGTCGATCGTGGCGGGAGTCTCGATCGACAGGCTCACGGAACTGACCGGTTCGGAGCGGATCGTGCGGATCATGCCGAATACGCCGATGCTGGTCGGCCGGGGCGCCGCCGGTTTCTCTGCCGGGCCGAAGGCCAACGAAGAAGATATCGCTTTGACTGAACGGATTCTCGCTTCAGTCGGCATCGCGTTCCGGGTCGATGAGAAGTATATGGACGCCGTGACGGCGCTTTCCGGCAGCGGCCCGGCTTACGTGTTTGAGTTTATTCAGGCGCTGGCCGACGGCGGCGTCTCGGAAGGACTGCCGCGCGATATGGCGACGCAGCTGGCCGCGCAGACGGTGCTGGGCGCCGCGGAAATGGTGCTCAAGACCGGAACGCATCCGACCGTGCTGAAGGATCAGGTGACCAGTCCGGCCGGAACCACGGCGCGCGCTCTGGAAGTGATGTACCGCAACGGCTTCGCCGCGACGGTGATCGACGCGATGCACGCCTGCGCCAGACGCTCCGAGGAGCTGGGCAAAAAGTAATTTCGACCGGAACAAAGAGGGGACGAGGATGAGAGCAGCGACGGAGTGCAACGGTTGCCTGACTGTGGTCATGCCCGCCTATAACGAGGAAAACACGATCCGGAAGATCGTGAAACGGGTGCTGGAACGCCCCGAAGTCGGCGAGCTGATCATCGTGAATGACGCTTCGCGCGATGCGACATGGGAAAAGCTTCAGGCTTTCCGCGATGAGTCGCGGGTGCGGCTGCTGAACCAGGAGATCAATCAGGGCAAGGGGGCGGCGCTGATCCGCGGTTTCAAGGAAGCGACGAAGCCTTTCGTGATGGTGCAGGACGCCGACTTCGAATACGACCCGGACGATTATCCGGCCGTGCTCGCTCCGCTGCTGGCGGGGAAAGCGGATGTGGTTTACGGTTCGCGTTTTATGGCGACACCGGGACAGGTGCGGTATTTCCATCATGAAATGGGGAATAAATTCCTGACGTTCCTCTCCAATTTTTTCTCCGACATCCACCTCTCCGACATGGAGACCTGCTACAAGGCATTCCGCCGCGAGGTGATCCAGAACCTGAAACTGGAATCGAAGCGGTTCGGCATCGAAGTGGAGCTGACCGCCAAACTGGCCCGTTCCCGGCGGCTGCGCATCTGGGAGGTGCCGATCACCTACAATCCCCGCCGCTACGATGAAGGCAAGAAAATCGGCTGGCGGGACGGTGTGGCCGCGTTGTGTCATATCATCCATTACAATGTTTTCAATTCCGACGAAAAAAGTTTCGTCCGCCCGTGGGATGAGGTATTGACCCCGGAACCGGCGGAGTAATCCATGCAACTGGCGATCGGTCTTCTGATTTTCAGCTGGATCATGCTGCTGGCGGTGGTCGGTTTCACTTTCCGGGACGCCCGTAACCGGCGCGCCCTGACGCAGAAGATCAAAACGCTGGAAGAAGAGCTGGCGGCAGAAAAAGACCGTGCCTTCAACCAGAGCATCGACATGGCCGAAAAAAGCGTCGCGCTGCTGGAACTCAAGGAGTCGCTCGAACAGGAGCGGGAGCGTTCCGAGCAGCTGCTGCGCAATATCCTGCCGGAGCGGGTGATCCGGGTGCTGCAGCGCGAAGGGGCGAGCAAACCGGAACTCTTCGACAATGTGACGGTTTTCTTTTCCGACATCGTCGGTTTCACCCGGATGAGCGCGGAGCTGACGCCGGAGGCGGTAATTGCGGAACTTTCCGACATCTTCACGCAGTTCGACCATATTTTCACTTCGCACGGCTGTGAGCGGATCAAAACCATCGGCGACGCCTATCTGGCGGTCTGCGGCCTGCCGGAGCCCCGCCCCGAGCATTGCGCCAACATCCTGCGTTCCGCGCTTGAAGCGCGCGCGTATCTGGAACGGCGCAATCAGGATTCCCCCCATCAGTGGCGGATGCGGTTCGGGATTCACTCCGGCAGCGTGGTCGGCGGCATCGTCGGGACGGAAAAGTACCTGTACGATATTTTCGGCGACACCGTGAACACGGCGGCGCGGATGGAGCAGCTCTCCGAACCCATGCGGATCAACGTCTCCGAAACCGTTCGGAACCTCGCCCCCGCCGACTGCGTATTCACTCCCCGCCCGCCCCAGGAAGTCAAGGGCAAGGGGGAGATGAAGATGTTCTTCCTCGACCGGTAGAGTGTCCACCGGTCAAAAAACGGCACGGTTCCGACGTTGTTTACGGCTTTGTACTTTCAAAGCCTTCACAAACGAGCAGCCGGTAGAATTCCGGGAAATGCGGATCATCGGTCCCCGGCCCGGTGAAACGGTTGATACGAAGCTGAGTACAGATCGTCAGATCCCAGCTTGCAAACCGGACAGCAGCCACTCTCCCCGCGTTTTCGCCGGTCGGAGGAGAAGCAAGTCCGGTTCGCATCAGTTCTTCCCACGGCAGAAATAACTCCGCCGTCCACTGTCGATCGAATTCAAGATGGGAGTTCAAGGAACCATCCACCGCCACCGCACTCGCCGGCCGATTAAAGCGGATACCTTCCGGCGGATTGAGCATCATCGCATTCGTCGGATTCAATTGAATTTCAAGATGCTTTTCACCGGAGCGGGCATTGCGGGCCAGAAACAGCTCCACCACATCCTCAAGCCATAACAGCTCCCCTTCTTTCATGCGACCAATGATATCGGTATCCTCTACTATAAACGCGAAATACAATCCGCGTTCCGACCAAAGAGCAGCAGCCTGAACATTCTGTGCGAACTGCTGTTTCACATATTCACCGACCATCCGGGAAAGTTCGTTCCATTCGCCATCGGTCCGCGGCCTGGCCGGACGGCTGCGGTCAAGAGTAACCCATCTCGCGCTTTTCCAGTCGGGTTCAGTCAATCGCCCGTCAATGACCGGATCCCGTACCGCCCTTCGGGCGATGACGGCTTCCGGCACGGCCAAACCGGAAAACGCCATCAGGAGGGCAAAGAGGAAAAATAAACTCCTCATGTTCTACTCCGTCACCAGCTTATAGGACCAGATGCCGGGAGTACGGTGAATGATCCGAATCGAATCGTTTTCGTGAATCAGTTCATCGCAGGAGTTACCGGTATACTCCTTACCGTCGGCATCGAGAGCAATGGCGCGGACAATTCGACCCGTCATGGGATTTTCCCGGATCTCAACAAATCCGGCTTGACCGTGGGGGAAGAAGCGGAGCCGCCAAACACCGGCTTTCTCCAACTCCAGAGACACTGCCGTATCGGTCCGCAGGAAACCACGGGACACCGCTTTGCCGTCGTTGTGGAATTCGGGGGACTTGCCTTCACCGCGACCATGATAGGTGCTTCCCAGCGGTTCGAGTGTCCAATCATAGTTCCGGGAATTCAGGAAACAACCGTTCTCTCCCTGCCAGTAATCAAACCAGAGACCGTCACGGCAGCCGGTTTCCGCTTCAAAATCCTTGCCCTTCGCATAAAAACCCAACGGCGCAACAGTGAGCTTATCATCCACTTTCCACGGCGTTTTTCCGAAATTCAACCAGATGGCGCTTGCGTCGGCGAATTCCAATTGCAGGCGCTGTATCTGAATTTTAGGCAGAAACACCGCCTGGCTCGAAGTCAGTTTACGGTTGTCCGGCGTGTAATACCAGATTGCTTTCACCGGCTGGTTGACCAGTCGCTCCACAATCTTCCGTTTCTGGTAATATTGGACGGCGGCGGGCAGGAACTGCCGTTTCATCTTGTCATCGATAGTGGGAGAACTCAGGAAAGAAAGTTCATTCAAGCTGTACCGGGCATATTCGGCAGGCAGCAGCGGGGCCAGTTCCCAGTCATTGGCATAGCCGCGCTTGTTCCAACGCTCGAAATAGCCCGCGCCGTGGTTTGTGGCAAGCGGACGGATCTTCAACAGTTGAAAGTCCACCAGAAGGCTGTTGTCATGCTTGGTTGCCGCCATTACCGCATCAATACGGCCGGAGTGAACCCAACTGGTCAACGGGGAAGATTCGCCGAATACAGGCCCCTGATAACTGTCGCGAGCCAACTGCCACAGCGCATTGTTCGGTTCGAGGGTTCCGGCGGTCATCCCCGCCTTGGGAACACCGGCGCGAAAGTCGATCCGCCACCACGGCAGATGGGCGCTGTGAACATCGAGGTATCCGGCGTTCGGTCCGAGTTTTTCGCGGATTTCAGCCATATTCGGTTCGGCATATTTCAGGATTTTCGACGGCGCCATCTCGCAGGAATCCGCCCAGGCACGCTGCGGCTTGCCGTTGGAACAGAGCATCAGATCGTCCGGATTCCATTGCGGCGAAGTCGGATAGAAATCCTTATAGTTATCATGCAGCGCAATACGCATGCCGTTTTCCTTTGCCCGGTCAATGACCGCTTTCAGGGTATCGAGTCCGCCGCGCGCTGTCGAAGGCGGCATGATGGTCGGCAGCTTGCGGTCGAATCCGGCATTCTGCCAGCGATGAACCAGAATCACCAGCTGATCCATACCGTAGCGATGGTACGTATCAAGCAGGTCGCCGAGTTCGTCGAAATGGCCGTACCAGTATTCCATCACCACCCGGGAAGCAAGTTCTTCCCGATAGGGTGAAACAGGATTCGGAATGGAGGGCAGCACCTTGGGGAGAGTATCGGCCACGGTGATTGCCACGGTATCCCTCAACGGCGCGACCGTCTTGCCGTCCAGTGTCGACTGATAGGTGATGGTCGGAGCGGGAGAGGTGCTGTTGGTTTTGGTCCAATCGGCCTGATAGGAGAAAAACCAGCCGGGAGCTTCCAGATAGCCGAGGTCGCCGCCGAAACCGAAGAACGCAATATTGTCGTTGTAGCGAAACTTGGTATTATCGCCGTTGGTAATCAACCGCATATGTTCCGGACGCGGTTTCAGAATGCGCAGCGGTACATTTTTCTTTTCCGAACTGAAATCAAAACACAGAGATCCGCCGGAGAGATACAGCCGGACCGTTACCGGTAAAGTGAATCTGTCGTTTTTCCAGATGTATTCGGCAATCACCGCATCATTCTCCTGTCGGACGGCGACCAGTTCTTCAGCGGTGGCCCTGCCGCCGAGTTCCGGCGCCATGCGGAGCGTAATCGGCAATGCCGGAGCGCCGTTCAGGCTTGCGGTAATGCCGGAAAGCCCGGCCTTTGGTTCAAACCGATAGGTATAGCGGGTGCCATCCAGCTGATTTTCCAGAACCGCCACTCCGTCTTTCAGAGCAATCGAAGGCTTTCCCGCCGGAACTTGCGGCGCAACATTCACCCGGTTGGCCCCGTTCAGCAGGGAATAATCGGCGGCAACTACCGGAGGCAGCTTGACCGGAGGAATCACAGGTGCGGGATTCCAGCAAAGGTTGTCAATCGCAAAATGATCAGTCGTTCCCTTGTTGAGATTCAGCCGGGCAAAAGTGATCTCCCTGACCCGGGAAAATTCATCAGTGGACTGAAAGACGGCAAAATAGTCCTGCCATGTATTATTCTTTTCAGGATCGGGCTGTCCGTGAACCACATACTCTTTCAGGACATCCCCCTCTTCTCCGACAAACTGGATCCGCAGCGAACCGGTGGCAAAACAGATCCCGACACCAGCGGCCGCAACCGGTTCCCGGAACAGAATACGGCCGGTTATCTCCCCGTTTTTCCCGGGGGCCCCGAGACTTCGAGGAACAGACAGCAAATAGGCAGGAGCGGTGGAAAGTGTAAATCCTTCGAAGCCGACCGTCTGCGTTCGCCCGGCATCGGAAACCCGATCAACAGCGGTTTGATTTTCAAACTCACGTTCATCAAAAGTCAATCTCCGTCCCCTGGCAAACAGTTTCTCCCAGCCGGCGGCCTCCACCCCGAGAAATATATCCGGGTGGTCATGATATTTAGCGGTTCTGGCCTCAAAGCCATTGTTCAATACGATTTCCGCCGCAACTCCCCAAGAAACGGAACCGGCCAATGCGACAGCAAACAGTGTCATAAACTTCATCTTGAATACTCCTTAAGAAAAATAATGGTCTTACCATTTCCAATGTTTATCGACCGCGTACCGAATCTTGTACAGACCGGTGCTTTCTTCAACGGCAAATGCATCATCCTGGGAAACGCTGCGGGCGCTGCCGTCGCAGAAACCGACATTGGAACCGTGGCCATGCCGCTTCTTAGTCACATCGACCCGGCCCGCCATCAGATTGTTTTCCGCCCACTCCCGGTCATTGGCATTGGCCAGCCGGGAACGCAACTTCGTGGTATACCCCAGCAGGATAGTCGTTGAACCGTCTCCGACCAACACGGAACTGCTCGGGATTTTCCACGTCTTAAGCGGAGCACGTTCATCATGGCAATAGCTGTTCAGATAACCGTTGATGCCGTATCCAATCGGCGAATAGGCTTTTTCCTTCCATTCCAGAATCTTCTGATAACCAGTCGAGTCGGAGGGGCAATTGAAAATATTTGTACCGACGTATTTATTGATCACAAGCAACCCGGCCCATGTCGCATAATCGCTGACGTACCAGAGCCCGAGTTGTGCCGCTTTGTCGGCAGGCGGCACCCGGTTTCCGGCATCGGAATCCGCATACATCAGGCAGGCGGTTGTAATCTGCTTGACATTGCTGAGGCATCGTGCTGCCTGCGCCACACTGCGCGCTTTGTTCAGCGCCGGCAGCAGCATCGCCGCCAGAATCGCGATGATCGCTATCACAATGAGCAGCTCAATAAGGGTGAAACGGATAGTACGCGGCAGAAAATCGCGGTTTTGAGTGATTTTCATGATACTGCTCTCCTTTACTGTTGATTCAACATATACTGATAGCCCTCGTAACAGCTTTTTACAATATCCTCAAGCTGCATTTCCGCAAGCCCGATGCAGGCATCGGCGGCGCCGTAGTAGATTTTCACCGAATTGTCCGGTTCGAGCAGCGCATTGCAGGTGAACACCACGTTGCCGGCGCGGCCGGTCCGCTCGTAGGGAGTTTCCGGGAAAAGCAGCGGGCGCTTGCTGCGGGCGATCACTTTCCACGGTTCCCTGTAATCGAGAATCGCCGCGAACAGCGCGTAGATTGAACCGTCGCAGCTGGCAGACACTCCGTGGTAGATTTCGAGCCATCCCTCCTCGATCCGGATCGGCGGAGCGCCCGCGCCGAGCTTGAGCTGGTCCCAGTGGCAGGGGCGCGAACTCATCACCGGACGGCTTTCCCCCCAGTAGACCAGATCAGGCGAAAAACTCATCCACATATCGCAGGGTGACTGTTCGCCGCCGCCGAACGGGCGGTCGAGGCGGCAGTACCTGCCGTCGATCAGCTCCGGAAACAGCGCGCCGTTGCGGTTGTTGATCTCCGAGCTGATCGATACGGATTCAAATTTCACGAAATCACGGGTTTTCACGAAACCGATCCGGGTGCCGTTCAGCGCGTTGTTGTGGCTGCCGTAGGCGATGAACCAGTCGTCGCCGATCTGCGTGATGCGGGGATCGTACACGCCGTTCTCCTCCCAGTAGTCCGGCGGTTTCGGCCAGTCCACCGGCGCGGGATCGAACTTGAAGTGGTAACCGTCCCGGCTGCGCGCGATCCAGAACAGGATGCCGCCCTCGTTGTGGAACACGTCGACCAGCAGCAGATATTCGCCGTTGAATTTGACCGCTCCCGGATTCAGGATGAAGTAGCCCGCCTTCTCCGGCAGGTTCCGGACAGTCAGAATCGGATTTTTCTCGTAGCGTTGAAAAGATTTCTTGTACATGGAAAATGTTTCTTATGGTTAGTAAACTGTTTCGTTCGCTATTATATAGTATGATCGATTTTGTTCAAAATGTCAAGAGGCAATTCAAAAAAATCGACAGATTTCCATCATTTTGCGATCGGATTCCCGGATTCCGAACCGATGACCGGAAGCATTGCCCGAATTGCGGTGGAAAAACGGCGCAACCGGTGGTATGTTATGGTATTCAACCGAAATTCAACCGATTTACGGATCTACAAGCTATGGCCGATTTCGATACCGAACTGGATTTGTTCAGCTTCATCCCGGCGGAGCCGGTCCCCGAACCGCCTCCGCCGCCCCGGCCGGCGCGGCGAAAACCGGCGCACCGGGAGCTGCAGCAGCTCTGCTTCGGCTTCCTGTGGTCGCTGAATCCCGATGCGGCGGCGATGCGGGTTCCGGCGCGCTTTCACAAATATCAGGTGACGGCAGCCGGTTTCTGGCGCGGCGAAACCGGCCGCAACCGGAGTGTGGAACGCACCGCGGTGGTCGTATTGTATGAACGTTTCGAGCATTGCTTCGCCGACTGCGCGGACCGGGACGCCCGGCTGGCGGCCATCCATGAATTGCGTGCCGAAAAGGAGGCCCTGGAAGCGGAGATCCGCCGGACAGAGCCGGAACTGGGTTCGACCGACGACCTGTTTTCGGACTTCCGGGTCTGGAACTACGCGGCCAGCCGGAACCGGGACTACCTGAAACTGCGCCGAAGGCTCGAAAAGCTCCAGCACGCGCTGCATCAGGGAAGCCGCCTGGAGCATATCCGGCACACCGGCGTCGCGGACTACTGCTATCTGGCCGTGCCGGAAAATCTGGTGGCTCCCGATGAAATCGCGGCAGGCTGGGGGCTGGTCTATCTGGAGCCGGGCCGGAAGTTCCGGCTGGTGCGCGAAGCCGAAGAACAGGCGATCGCCACCCCGGAGGGACGGCAGCTCCTCGCCGAAAACATCGCAATCGCCGCCTCATGCAACGCCAGATTCGCGGCGGGGCTGGATGTCAGGAAAGACGGCACGGTAGTCTACCGGCGGCCGCCGCGCAAGCGCTCCCGCCTCAAATAGCTTGCTTCCTGTTCTCTTGAAGTTTCCGGGATTCCGCTTCTGTCGGAGCAGATATGTTCAATAATTCCCAGCCCCCACATCCATCGTTTCTCCCGGTTGAAAAACAGCGACGATTCGCTCATGCCGGGGCGGAGCATCCGGATTCTGCTCCCGCCAGCGTACCAACTCTATTCCGCGAAAGGCCATTTCACGCGCCTGTGTGCAGAACACCGCCGGACGCGGACAGTAATACCAGGCTTCCAGCCGGTCGCCGTAACAGAGCACCCCCACCTCCCGGGGAACGCGCATGCCGGAATCACAGAGTCCGCGCATCACTCCCCAATAACAGCTCAACGGCGTGACGATCAATGCTCCGCGCAAGCTGTTGCCGAGCATCCGCACCTTTTCCGTCAGCACCTTGTGGGGCAATTCAAAACGGGGCACCTCGAAAAGCAGCGAGGTATCATCGAGCACCACATCCGGGTAATGTTCCGCCATATAACGGCCTATCTGATGCATTCCGGGATTCAGGAAACGCTTCCCGGCCATGTTGCGTATGAACTGCTCCACCTGCACAATCCGGCGATAGCCGGCTTCATACAGCCTGCAGGCCAATTCCACCAGTCCGAACTCGGGGGAATCGACCACGGCATCCACGCCGCCGATTCCATCCACGCTTCCGCAGAATACGACCGGCTTGCCTCCGGAACGGAATTTCTTTTGCAACGATTCCGGAATCGTCCAGAGATCACGGATCGACATACAGAACATGGCATCCGAATTTCCCCACAAGTCAGCAATCGTCTTTTCTTCCCACGAGCGAGCATAGATCACTTTGACCAGCCATCTCGCATGTTCGGAAGCCTCAGAGATATACATGTTGAAATCAAGGTATTCCGGCGCCGACCAGGCGGGCAGTACCACCCCGAGCTGCTTTTGTACTTTATGCTCCGGAATTTCGCAGCGAACAAAGGTGCCGATGCTGTGGGCTCGCTCAAGGTAACGCTCAGCCACAAGCGTTCCCACCGCCTTGCGCAACGTCATATAACTGACGCCGAACTGTTCGGCCATGATCCGCTCCGGCGGAAGCAGCGCGCCGCGCGGATAGTTTCCGATCCGGATCTCCCGCAGAATCTGCTCTCGAATTTGATTTACCTTACTGGGACGCATATTGCTTAATATTCCATGCAAACCGCCAAAATGCAAGTCGTTCAAGGAGCATATACAAACCGAATCTTGCGGAGCCAAACGGTAATTTCTCCGGCGGCGCTGTTCACTCCGATCCGCAGCCGCCTTATCCGGTCCGGTTCAAACCCGGCAGGAAACTGCACAGTAAGCTTCTCCCACTCCCCATCAGGAGCAACCCGCAAATAGAGGTCGCGTTCCCCTTCACCGGGAACCGCCATTACCAGCATCTGCCTGACTGCGGCGGGCGAAGAGACCTTTGCCTCCAACGCAATTCCAAGCGCCCCCTTCAACGACTCCTGCGGCAGTTGAAGTTCGTATTCCGGATAACTCCAGCGGTCCTCGATCGCCGGGAAAACGGTGTGGAAACGGATAGCCTCTTCCATCTCGTCATAAGCGATCTGCATCTCGCCCGAAGCATTTTTACGCCAATTGACCGGATCGAGCATCGCCGTGATTTCCAGTTTCCGCCCGGAACCCGCCATCGCCTGCAGCCCCTGTACCGGAACCACCAACGGCGTCACCCTGCGGCCATTGAAAACCCCGCCGACCGCAAGGACCGTCTTAAAGGCCCCGTCATATGCCGGCGAAAAGCGGAGCGCCAACTCCGCCTTGCCGAAGGGTGGAACAGACACCGACGGAGGAATCCCGGTACAATCCCCGCCGGAAACCGTGATCGTCCCTTTCTTCGGTTTCCCGGAAAGGTTCCAGATTTCCAGTTTGAAACGCGCCTCCGGCTGCCGGATATCCACATAGTCCTTGCCGCTGGAAAGCAGAAAATCCTCTGAAAGTTCCGTACGGAACACGACTGTTCTGTCCTCTCCGGCTTCCGGATCCCGGGCAACCGGTGGAAGGATGGCCCGGTCGATGACGGTCAGACCGGTCACACCGTGGAGAAAGCTCGGAAAGCGCGAAACCGTCAATGCTTCCTCCTTCATCTCAAAAGGCGTTCCGAACAGGTCGGTCCCACATAACGGCCCTTCCTGCGGAGGAAGGACAATCCTGCGCAATTTAGGGTCCGCCGCAGAGAGTCCGGGACGAACCGGTTCCGTATCAAGCTCGGATATACTCCAGTATACCAGAGTCCGACTCCCGTTTCTGTGTCGGTACAAATATCCTTTCACGCCATCACCGACATCAGCCTCCCCCTCCGGGACCGCATCGCCGAGCTGATCTACCAGCGTGGCGAAAGCGGCAAAGCCGGGTTTCACCGTGTAGTCGCGCCGCATCAGCCCCCAATCCTTGTTTCCTCCATTCTCGCTGTAGGGAGGAAGAACGAAGAAAAAATCACGGGACACCCCGAGCATCTGCATGGAGATCATCATCTTCGGCAGATACTCCGCAATCAGCAGTTCTTGGTCGAAAGAGTGTTGCCGGATTCCCGGCATAAAGCTCTCCTCGCGTCCAGCCCCCTCCATGCCGGAACCGTTCTCTGTAAACCAGATCGGCCGGCCCGCAATACCGCAGCGTTCCATATGAGCCCGGATGTCCGTCAGGATCTCCGGAAAATCCCGGAGAGGCCGGTAAGTATGGATATTGAAAATATCGAAGTAGCAGCCCGCTCCATTTTTCATCACGACATCTGCATACGGCAGCACCGGCGTTATCGCAAAACCACCGATCGCTACCGTCGCCTCCGGCTCCCCGGCTTTAAACCCCAGCGATGCGGCTTTCAGAGCAGCGGCGTAATCCCACGCGCTCTCCTGACCGAAGCCGTGATCCTGTTCGTTCCAGAATTCCCAATTGGCCATGCAGCCCCTGAAAGCCTCCGCCGCATTTTTTGCAAAAACGTATGTGTCGAGAAGATTGGTCGGGAGCAAACCTTTCCCGTTCCTGCACCAGCCGGGAGAGTCGTGATACATTCCGGAGAGCCTGATCCCGCGTTCCTTCAGCAGTTCCGCATTGGTCTTGTAATAGGTCCACACATATCGGTTCCGGGCGGGATTCACTTCGGCCCAGCTCATGCGATCGCGTACCATGCCCGCACCGGAACGCCGGGCGACCTCCGAAACGATTTCAAAGGCGTTTCCCGGTTGTCGGGGATTCTCCGCATCGGGCCGGGCCAACCAGCTCTGGGCGGAGTCCAAAGCAAAAAACATATCCGGATTTGCCGGCCGCTTTCCGGGATCGGAAACTACCGCGAATCCGCGACTGCCTGTAAAGCCCCCGCCGCCAATCAGCTCCAGCTTATAGTATCCGTTGGGCAAAGGTGCCAGAACCAGTTCCTTCCCCGGCCACGTTCCCTGGCGCACCACTTCATCGCGCCAATTTCGCAATGTCCATGTGCGTGGCGGCGATTCCACGCACTTCAATGAGAATTTCAATTTCTCCCCTTGCACAAAGGCTGCACCGGGAGCCGCGGCAACCAGGGATTCGGAGGTATCCACAACGGCCGCACCGGCCGCCAGCGTCATACAAAACAGAAAAAGATATTTCATCATGATCATCAGAAATTGAATTTACTGTTCCCGATTACAACCGGAACCGTCGAACCGCCGGAATGGAAAGTGAAAATTTCACGCAGCCTGAAACGGTCGGTCGCCGCCGCATGTCCGTCGAAGAACCACATATTCGCGCGGTCGCTGTGCCGGAGCGCATATCCTGCGTTCTGACCCGTCGTGACATACCATATCTGCAGGTCCGGCTGATCATCGGTTTTGACTGAATCGGCAAGTCCCCAGCTTTTATCTCCCCGCCTCATGCGTTTGAGCAGGATATATGCGGCAGGATTGCCGCCGCCCGACCAAGTCTGATACTCCGGACGCAGCCCGAAAGAAGGATCGCCGCTCGGGAAAGGAACCGCATATACATAGGGATGATAGTTCGTTGCATCCGGCAGGCGCTGCGCGGTTGCGGGACAGTTATTCAGCTTCCAATTGTAATAACCCAGCTTGAAAAACATCGGCGCCGGCAGGTTTGCCGCCCAGTCGGCAGTTGCCTGCCAGCTCGGAGAATCACTCAACAAAGCATGATAGGAGTGCCAATTGCCCGCGTTCCCGACATTCAATGCCAACATTACGCTATCATTGAAATCATTAGCATAGAACAGGAAACCGGTCCCGATCTGTTTCTGGTTGTTCAGACATGCAGTAGAGTGAGCTCTCCCTCTGGCACGGTTCAGAGCCGGCAACAGTATTCCGGCAAGAACTGCAATGATCGCAATCACCGTTAGCAATTCAATCAATGTAAATTGAAATTTGCTTCGCATAAAAACCTCCAATCGTTTATTACTGTCGATGCTATATATTATGGCACGAAGCTATTCTAAAGTCAAGAGTATATATTGAAAAAATTTCAAAAATTACAGAAATCACCAGATATTTGGATCAGAATAAAGCCAGTCACACTGATACGCAACGAAAAACGGATTGACACTCAGCGATTTTACAGCCGTAATACCAAACGAACCGCAAACTTTATAATTACAAATCGGGATTCAGGATAGAATCATAATCCGTCGGCCAGCTGCCTGAGCTTTTTCAGGTCCAGCTTGCCGCTGCCGAGCAGCGGCAGATGGTCGATCTTCACGAAATCCTCCGCCTTCGGAATCCACAAATTCGGCATTTTCTCACCGCGCAGGGCCTCCACAATCGCCGCCGGGTCGAGGTCGTCGGGCGTATAGAATACCACCAGCCGTTCGCCGCGCTTCGCGTCGCCGCGGCCGGTCACCGCGACCTCCCGCTCCTCGCGCCCCCGGATTTTCGCGATCGCCTGCTCCACCAGTTCATGCGGCACCATTTCGCCGCCGATCTTGCTGAAGCGGGAGGCGCGGCCGGTGATATACACGTAACCGTCCTGGTCGATCCGGGCGATGTCGCCGGTGTCGTAATAGCCGTCGCGCAACACGTTGCGGGTCTGTTCGGGATCGTTCAGATAGCCCTTCATCACGATGCCGCTTTTGACCTGCATCCGGCCCGGCTGGTCCGGCCCCAGCTCGAAGCCGGTATCGGGATCGACCACCCGCACGTGGATGCCCGGCAGCGGCGTGCCGATGCTGCCCGGATGGTCCGCGTGCCTGCCCAGTTGGAAGATCGAATTGCACAGGTTGATCGTCACGATCGGCGAGAGTTCGGTACAGCCGTATCCCTCGATGATTTCAAGCCCGGTCAGCGCACGGAACTTCGCGGCCAGCTCGGGACGGAGTTTTTCCGCGCCGGTGATCACCAACCGCAGCGGACGGAGCTGTTCCGGCTTCGCCTTGCGGATGTAGTTCTGCAGGAAGGTCGGCGTCGCGGTCAGGATCGTGATGTTGAATTCCTCGATCGCCTTGACCACCCCCGCCGAATCCAGCGGATTGACCACATAGACCGTCGGCGTGCCCGACATCGCCGGGAACGCGAATTCCACCGTGAAGCCGTAGGCGTGGAAAAGCGGCAGATTGCCGACGATCCGGTCCGCCTTGCTCCACACGATCACCCGCCAGAACGCCCACAGATCGCAATTGATATTGCGGTGAGTCAGCATCACCGCTTTCGGCCTGCCGGTCGACCCCGAGGAGAAGAGCAGCACCGCCTGCCGCTGCACGTTGAAGCCGGAGAGCGGCGCCAGGCGGCGCACCAGCATCCGGCGCGGCAGCAGCAGAATGCGCAGCGCGGCCCGCTTTTTCTCCCGCTTCGTCACGGATTTGGCGACGTCCTCAAGGAACACCATCTCCGGAGCCGCCTCCCAGCCAAGTTTCGCAAGGAATTTGCGGCTGGTCAGGATCACCGAAATTCCGGCGCGGCGGGCGGCTTCGAGCGCAACGTCGGCTCCGGCGCTGAAATTGATCACCGCCGGAGTCCGGTCGCTGTACATCACGCCCAGCATCAGCGACGCGAGAACCGTGCAGTTCGGCATCAATACGCCGACATAGCCGGATTCGCCGATGTCGAGGGCACGGATTTTCTTCGACAGGATCGCGGCGCGGACCAGCATTTCAAAATTCGTGACCCTGGTGCCGTCCGCATCGTAATAGGTGACCGCGAAAGGATGGCGCTTGGCGCGCAAGGCGAATGCGGTGTGGATCGGCACCTCGTTGGGCTGCGGCCCCATCTCCGCCTCCGCGCCCAGTTCGGAGATGCGCTGGCGCAGCTGGAATGCGGAAAGCTCCGGCGAAACCGGATCGCCGATGTTCAGGTTGAACTGCACCGGCAGCGTACGCGGCTTCTGGTATTTGAGCTTGCCGCGGAAGATTGTGAACAGCCTCCCCCACAGCATCCCGATCCGCACCGGAATCACCGACACCTGAACCCCCGCCGGCAGCAGCGGCGCGACGCCCGATTTGAACCGCATCAGCCCGCCGTTGCCGGAGATGCCGCCCTCCGGGAACAGACAGAGCACGCCGCCCTTGCGCAGCTCGGCGCGGCTGCGCTCGAAAAACCGCTGCATCGCCTTGGGGCGGCGCAGGTTCGGCACCTTGATCACCCCGAGATACCAGAAGATGAACCGGGTCGGCACGAACTCCAGCACCTCCTGCTGGATCATGAAACGCACCGGGCGCGGCGAAATCGACTGGATCAGCAGCAGGTCGATCAGCGACACATGGTTCGACACGATCAGCACCGGCCCGGATTCCGGGATGTTCGCGCCGCCGATCACCCGCAGGTTGACCACCGTGTGCCGCAGAAGCCACACGATGATTTTCAAGGTCCAATGCGGTTTCAGGAAGAAAATCAGCAGGCCGATGACCACGGCCAGGCTCAATACGGCGGCAAGAATGGAGTCCCAGTGCATAAGCTATTCCAGATGTTGAAGTTCTGCTTTGAACTCTTCGAGAGAATGACAGTTCAGATAAGGATTGAGCTTTTTCTCTTCTCCGAGGGTGCGGAAAGGAACCGGGCCGTAATCGTGCCCGGAATAAACCACCAGCGAATCCGCCAGAGGCAAAATCTTTTTCATCAGGGAGTTGTACATCTCCTTCGACCGGCAGAAGCCGATACAGCCGACAAACAGCACGTCTCCGGTGAAAACCGCCGAATCGTCGGCGAACCGGTAGCAGACCGAATCGCGGGTGTGCCCCGGCGTGAAGATCGCTTCGACCGCGGTCTCCCCGAACGGCAGCAGCTGCCCGTCCCGGAGCCGCGTCCGGCCCGCCAGCGGATGATTCGGATGCGCGACCACCTCAGCCGGGAAAAAGCCGAGCGCCTCCCCGACCGCCTGCGTATGGTCGAGATGGCCGTGAGTCAGCAGGATATAGCGCGGCGTGATACTTCCGGCCGCTTCGACCGCCCTGCAGATCACTTCGGCGTCGCCGGTCGGATCGACCAGCAGCGCGTCTCCATTCGCCGCGACCGCCAGATAGCTGAAATTGTGATCGAAACCGCCGACCGCAAGCTGGTGGACCGTGACGCTCATCAGTACTCCCCCATCGCCAGGGAGAGGGCGGCGTAGTCGCCGATCTTTTCCCCGAGCTGCGCCGGGACGATCCGGCAGTGCTCCGCCGCGGCCGGAAGCGCCTCGCCGCGCAAGGTTTCCTCCATCGCCGGACGCAGCAGCGCCTCGGAGCGGGCGAAAATGCTGCCGATCACGATCAGCTCCGGATTCAGCAGGTCGACCAGCACCGCCAGTCCCCGCCCGAGCCATTCGCCGCACTCGCGGTAGATTGCAATGGCGAGGTCGTCGCCGCCGTCGGCCGCATCCGCAACCGTTTTGGCGGTCACGGCGCACAAATCGGCGGCAGTCGGACACCACTCCACCGGTATTCCCCGCTGCAACTGCTCCCGAACCCGGATCGCGGCCAGTTGCGCAAGGCCGCCGCCGGAGCAGAATCCCTCAAAGGAGCCCGCCTTGCCGAAGCCGGCCGGTCCGAACGGGGCCAGCCGGATATGGCCGCACTCCCCGGCGAGGTCGCAGCACCCCGCATAAAGCCGTTTATTCAGAATCAGGCCGGCGCCGAGTCCGGTGCCGAAAGTCAGAAACGCCATGGATTCCACTCCCTGCCCGGCACCGAATTTCCACTCGGCAACCGCTCCGGCATTGGCGTCGTTCTGAAGCCGGACCGGGCGGCGGAAGCGGTTTTCGAGCATGCTGACGATCGGCACCTCATCCCAGCCGGGCAGATTCGGCGGCGACTGAATCACTCCGGCGCGGCTGTCCAGCGGACCGCCGCAGGAGACGCCGAGGCCGTGGAGCCGATCATTGGTCAGCTCGTACCGGGCCAGCATCCCGTCGGCGAGGCGGGTCATCTCCTCGATGCACCGCTCCGGCTCACGGAACTCCGCTGTGGGGAAAACGCCGCGCTCCAGAAACTCCAGTTCGCCGTCCGTCCCCGCGGCGCCGAGGATCACCGCACACTTGGTGCCGCCGACATCGAATCCGACCAGAAATTTTTTATCCATCAAACCCCCTCCCGAAATGGAAGTTGAAAAAATCACGCTTGCTACTTTCTATTTATAGTAGCCCTGTTTGCAGCTTTTTTCAACCCGGCGGGCAGGAGGGAACGGCTTTTCATCGATAAACTTGTCCGCACACCTTGCAAAAAAACGATTCCGTGATATAGTAAGCTACTTGTATGAATTCTGTCCCCGTGATGCGGGGATGACGAAAAGACGACACAAAACAACGAATCAAGGAGTTGATAAAATGGCTGTACCGAAAAGAAAAACCTCGAGAATGAAGAGACGCCAGCGCAAGGCCGCCAACCGCTACGAAGGCGTACAGGCCACCTATTGCACCAACTGCTCCGCTCCGTCGACACCGCACCGGGTCTGCCCGTCCTGCGGTTTCTACAACGGCAAGCAGGTCCTGAACGTCGAAGCGTAAGCCGTTTCTGCGTTTGCGTTGATTTCCGTTGTCTCTGGAGGCTGGAGCGAGTATGAAGATTGCCGTTGATGCCATGGGTGGCGATTATGCGCCCGGAGTGGTGGTCGAGGGTTTGACCATCGCTCTGGCCGATTTTCCGGATTACGATTTCGTACTGGTGGGTCATCAGGCCAAACTGGCATTTTATCTGGAAAAGTACGGAATCGCCGATCATCCCCGGGTTCAGGTGGTTCACGCCGAAACGGTCTGTGAGATGTCGGAGCCTTCGGCGATTTCGTTGCGCGCCAAGCGTAATTCTTCGATCACCGTGTGCGCGAAGCTGCTGAAAGAAAAGCAGGTCGACGCGATGGTGACGCCGGGCCACACCGGGGCCACGGTGGCCGCGACCAAGGTATTGGTCCGGACCCTGCCCGGAGTCGACCGGCCCGCGCTGGCCGCCAGTTTGCCCTCCCAGGAAGGGCGCTTCATCCTGATGGATGCGGGCGCCAACCCCGACTGCACTCCCGTCAATCTGGCGCAATTCGCCATCATGGGTGAAATCTACGCCCAGTATCTGTTCAAGCTCGACCGGCCCCGCGTCGGCCTTCTGAGTGTCGGCGGCGAGGACATCAAGGGGTGCGAACTGACCAAGGAATCCTTCAAGCTGATGGATCAATTGCCGATCAATTTCGTCGGCAACGTTGAAGCGGACGTGGTATTCGAAGGAGCTTCCGATGTGCTGATCAGCGACGGTTTCGCGGGAAACGTGATGCTCAAAGGCATTGAAGGCCTGGCGAAGTCCACGATGTTCTGGCTGAAGCGGGTGCTGACCAAAAACGCGCTGCGGCTGGTCGGGGCGATGCTGGCGAAAAACGCGTTCCGCGAATTGAAGGCATTCGGAGACGCCGATGACGTCGGCGGCGCACCGCTGCTCGGAATCAACGGAATCTGTATCATCGGCCACGGTTCATCGAGCCCCAAAGCGGTTCGGAATGCGATCCGGGTGGCCGGCGAGTGCGTCACGTTCGGTCTCAACGACCGGATCATCGCGAAAATCAACGAGACGCACAGTACGACGGCCGAACTGGAAAAGAAGCTGGCCGCCGAAAAGCAATGAAGTTTAATTTTACACGCCGGGAGCGTAAATGAGCATCAGAATTGCAGGAACCGGGTCCTATGTCCCTGACCGGGTGATGACCAATGCGGATTTGGAAAAGATGGTCGAAACCAGTGACGAGTGGATTCGCACTCGCACCGGAATTCAGGAGCGCCGGATCGCCGCGCCGGAACAGGCCACCAGCGACCTCGCCTATGAAGCCGGAAAACGCGCGCTTGAAATGGCCGGAATCACCGGTGACCAGCTCTCGGTAATCATCGTCGCGACAATCACTCCCGACCACGTGTTTCCGAGCACCGGCTGCATCCTGCAGAAACGCTTCGGCGCTTCCAATGCGTTCTGCTTCGATCTGGAAGCCGCCTGCTCCGGTTTGCTCTATTCGCTCGAAGTCGGCCATTCGCTGATGAAAGCGAATCCCAAATATAAATACGCGCTGGTGATCGGCGCAGAAAAGCTCTCCAGCATCACCGACTGGACCGACCGCAATACCTGTGTGCTCTTCGGCGACGGTGCCGGCGCGGTAGTGCTGGAAAATACCGGTGCGGAGGGCGCCGACTGTCTGCTGGCCAGCGATCTGCATGCCGACGGCGGCTATGCCGATATCCTGATCATGCCCGCCGGCGGCAGCCGGATGCCGTTCACCGCGGAAACCCTCGCCAATCATATGCATTCGATCCATATGGCCGGCCGCGAAACCTTCAAGCTTGCGGTCAACGCAATGGTCAGCGCCTGCAAAAAGACGCTGGAAGACGCGAATGTCGCCCCCTCTGAAATCCGGATGGTCGTACCGCATCAGGCGAACCAGCGCATCATTCAAGCCGTCGCGCAACGCCTCGACGTCGCCAATGACCGGGTCTTCGAAAACATCGGTCACTACGGCAACACCTCCGCCGCCTCCATCGGCATCTGCCTCGATGAAATCATCCGCTCCGGCGATATCGAGCGCGGCGATTATCTGCTGCTGACCGCATTCGGCGGCGGCCTGACCTGGGGCGCAATCCTGTTGCGCTACTGATTTCCCATGCGATACAGCCGGAGCCGAAAAACTCCGGCTTTTTTTCCGTTCGGGATTCCGCATTCGGCGGCCGGGCGAAGCGCCCTGGTCGCCAAAGGTGAAATCCCGATTCGGAGACTTGCCCCCGGTGCTACTTCGTAATTCCACCAAAGTCCGTATCATCCTCTCTATAAGGACGATCCAGCAGGAATGCAGAAGGATTTAAAGAACTGCCGTTCATCCAGTGGCTGGACGACACGGTCGCGGCATGACCATCGCCGAAAAGCACACCGTTGCCGCTGGAGTGGACTCCGGTCCGCTCTTTCTTGAAGCTGCCGGACGAGTACCAATTCAACGGAGCAGGCCGGAATACGATCGAATTGCGCATCGAGCCGGAAAGGTCGCACATGATGATGATTTTGGATGACAGCGCCTTACCGTTGGAAATCTTGATTCCGCTCGTTCCGGTCTTCGGCATTGCATGCGCCATGCCGTTCGGCCATTTACCGCACACAAATTTCTTCCGGTCCGTACCGGCGACGTAGGTGTTGAGCAACGGACATTCAAAATTTTTGATCCGCCCCAGATTGGCAGTATCACTCTCATTGACGCCGGCTCCGACATAAGGGGCCAGCTGCAAGGAAAGAAAAGTTTTTTCAGAAAGAACCTGCTGGTTGTTTTTGATCGTATCGGTAAACGGCATGAAGCCATCGCTGTTGTCACTGTATTGGGCATAGGCCAGCCCCAACTGCTTGTCGTTGTTGGTACAGGTGATCTCCTTCGCCTTGTCCCGCGCCCGGTTCAGGGCGGGCAGCAGCATTCCGGCCAGAATTGCGATGATCGCAATCACTACTAACAATTCGATTAAAGTAAAACTTCTTTTCATAGCTCCCTTTCTAATCAATATAGATAATAATAACTATTGTCAACTGTGGAATTTTCTGAAAACAGCTTCGGAAAATTCCATAGAGTTTTGAAAACAGACGGTTCCGCGACTCCATGCGGAATCGCGGAACATCCCCGGGAGATCCTCTTTACTTCACGTCGAAGGAGAACACCCGCATCGGTTCGGCGCTCCAGCCCGTTTCCAGCACCAGCCGCACCGCCGACGCCTGAACCGGTTTCCAGGCCAGCTGCACCAGCCGGTGATGGTTTTCCTCCACATTCGCCAGCACGACGTTTTTGCCGTCCACATCGGCTTCCACCCGGAAGGCGCGCGGCAGCTTCGCCGGCATTTCGCGGATTTCGCCGGAGGTCTCCACATTGCGCTGCCGCTTCAGGTCGGCAAGATCGCTGTCGAACACCAGCCGCGCTCCGGAAACCGTCTCCGGTTTGTCGAAGGTGTAGGAGCAGCTTTCACCCGCCGCGAAGCTCGCGCCGTGCTCGCCGTCGTCCCAGTCGCGATCCCAGCCGTCCCGCAGGATTTCACGGTCACTCCTGGCTTTCAGGGTCAGTTCCGGCACGCGGCGCGGAATGTTCGGGATGAACTGGTCCTGATCCAGCAGCGTCTGCTGGAGTTCGTCGAGATGGCGCTCGTAAACGCCGCGCGGCAGTTCGCCGTGGCGCAGTGCGATCGCGGCGGCGGTGCCGACCGCCTGCCCCATCATCGCGGTGGTCGCCATCACCCGGGTCGAACTCAGCGCCATGTGCGTGGTCGAAATCTGCCGTCCGGCAAAGAACAGATTGTCGATGTTCACCGAATAGAGCGAACGGTACGGAATCCCGAACGGCGATGGCGCGGGATGGAAAATCGTCGGCGCGCCCGGATAGTAGATCGCCTCGGGATGGTGGTCGTCCATCGTCCAGCCGCCGTAGCAGACGCTGTCCTTGAATTTCCCCTCCGCCTCGACCTCTTTCTGGCACAGGATGTGGTCGCCGACAAACCGGATGCTTTCACGCTTGCCCGGCAGACTGCCGATCCAGTCCAGTTCCCAGCCGTGGCCGCGCCCGTCCGGATGGTTCTTGATGTACTCCCAGACGCCGTAGGCGATTTTATAGAGTTCGTCGCGGATCTCCTCGGCATCGGTGATCGTGTCCTTCACGCCGCCGAACTCCATCCACCAGAAGTTGTTGCCTTCCGGCATCAGGTTGCGCTTCGGCGCGGTCTCGTCGGTGTAATGATAGGCCCACTCCGGCGCGCGGAACGGCCGGTGCGCGGAGGTCCGGCGCAGCTGGATCAGAATGGAGTTGCCCATGGTCTTTTTGTCTTCGACTTCCGGTGCGTGGGATTCGTCGAACTCATCGCGCCCCTCGCGTCCCTGCCGGAACTTCGCGCCGGAGAGCCGCAGGATGCCGTCGCCGGAACAGTCGGAGAAAAGTTTTCCGCTGACCTTGTAGCGAGTGTATTCCACCAGGTTCCACGCGGTGACTGAAGTGATTTTGCCGTTTTCAACCTCAACCTTCTCGACGGAGGAATTCAGCAGCACCCTGAGGTTCGGTTCACGGATCGCAAAGGAGTACATCACATCATCCCAGATCGTGAAGCGCAATTCCGGATTATAGTAATAGTTGTCGAGCTGAAGCTCTTCCAGCAGGCCGGTCTCCTTGCGGTTCGGACCGTGTGCGCCGCAGATCCACATGCGGATCTCGCTCGAAGCGTTGCCCCCGAACATCGGCCGGTCCTGAATAATCACGGTTTTCGCCCCGTTCCGGGCCGCGGCGACCGCCGCGCAAAGTCCCGCCATGCCGCCGCCGACCACCACAAAATCAGCACAAAGCTCTCTCGTCTTGACCATCATTCCCGATACCCCCGTAAAATTTTAACGATATGAACAAAAGACAATCCGACTCCATCCGTCGTTATTAATTATAATGGATTTTACAGAAATGACAAGGCAAAGATTATCAAATGATGCAATTATTTTGCAAAAATATTACAATATGATATTTTGAACGATTAAAAATAAGCAGCAAGCAGCTCGAATACGCCGCTGAAAATGCGCAGCGCCATCCCCAGCAGAATCAGCGCCAGCAGCAGAATGACGATTGTCTGCAACAGCGGATCGTTTTTCCGATTTGGAGTTTTTTTCCCGACATCGTCCCTCCCGGCCATTCCGAAGTCTCCAGCCATATTATACTGTGCAAATGCCGAAAGTGCAAAGAAACGCACTGTTTATGCAAATCTTTTGTATGAACTTGGTCAATTTACAATTTCCGAGCTTGAATTTAACATCGTAAGATATTATTTTCCTTACAAGAAATTATCTGTCGAAAGAGCCTGTGATGAAAAATAAATTGTTGGAAAAGACTTTTCTGGTGCTGGAGGCGATCGCCGCTTCGCCGGAACCTGTTTCGCTGAAGGATCTGAGCACCACGCTCGGCCTGAACATCAGTACCGCCAGCCGGATCACCGCCGATCTGGTCGAGGCCGGTTATGTGACCAAATCCGGCTACCGCCATTTCGAAGCCGCGCTGGGACTGATCCGGCTCGGGCAGAACGCGATCAACAGCTCCCCGCTGCCCCGCACGGTCAATCCGCTGATCCGGGCCAAGGCGGAAGCGCTCGGCGTCCACGGCGCATTCGCCGGCATCCAGCATGGCCAGCTGGTCTATCTGTACCGCAGCGACCTGTTCAGCCAGAACCAGATGTACGGCCTGCCCTGCCAGGTGCCCTTTCACCGCTCCAACATCGCGATCGTGATCCTTTCGCAGGCGTTCTCCCGCGAAGAGGCGCTGCAAAAGCTGATGGATTCCGCCCGCAACGACAATGCCGATCCGGCCTACCTCAACGAAGAACGGGAGCTGTTGGAAAAGCTGGTCGACAGCGTACTGACCAACGGCTATCTGCTGCGGATGGAGCCGAACAAGCGCTGGAACATCTGTTTCCCGGTCCGGTGCAAAGAGATTTATTACGGCGTCTCCTTCTACGGCGATGCCGCCGACACCCGGAATTTCGACCGGCTGCTTTTCGAGTGCTCGCTGCTGACCAGCCGCATCCGCAACCTGCTCGGTGAAGAGTAACTTCTTCCGGTTGACAACGGCGGATGGAGCGCTATATTAAACCGGAGAGTGCAACCATTCAACCCGGGGGGAGAATATGCAGAAGGTTCTCGACTTCATCAAACGGCGCTGGCCGGAAACGACCCGCATCCACCGCACCGCCGAGGGCACCCTGCTCGGCCTGCCCCATCCCTATAGCGTTCCCTGCGCCCGGCCGGCGTTTCAGGAGTTCTCCTACCGGGACACCTACTTCGCCAGCCGGGGACTGGTGCTGGACGGCTTTGCCGAACAGGCCCGGAACAACTGTGAAAACCTGCTCTACGAGGTGGAAACCTATGGCTTTGTGCCGGCAGGGAACCGCACGTTCCATCTGAACCGTTCCCAGCCGCCCTTCCTCGCCCCGATGATCGAACTGATCGCCCGCAAATTCCCGAACGACCGGGAGTGGCTGCCCCGCGCGGTCGCCGGGCTGGAAAAGGAGATGGCCTTCTGGAATGACCACCGCCGCACTCCCTGCGGCCTCCACCATTACAGCGGCAATCCCGACGCGGCGGCGATTGAGGAGTTCTATCCGGACTGCTGTGTGCGGCGTCCCGGCTGCCCGGTGGAAGAAGCCGATCCGGCGGCCCGGCGCGCCGCGGCGCTCCATGCCCTTGCCGAAGCGGAATCCGGCTGGGATTTCACGCCCCGCTTCGAACACCGCTGTCTCGACTACGCCCCGATCGACCTCAACGTGCTGATGTATATCGCCCGGCGGGAGATTTCCCTGCTCTACCGCGACCTCGGCGACCTCGGCCATGCGATGGAGTGGGAACAGCGCGCCGAAATCCGCAGGAACCTGATCAATCGCTACTGCTGGAATGAGGAGCGCGGCGTATTTCTGGATTACGACTTCGTCAACAAGCGGCATTCACCGGTATTTTCCGCCGCCTCGCTGTTTCCGCTCTGGGCCAGCCTCGCGACGCCGGAACAGGCGGAATCCACCCTGTTCGCGGCGGAAAAGTATCTGGAGTGCGACTACGGCCTCGCCGCCTGCGAACCTGGCAAATCCGACCGGCAATGCCGGTGGGATTACCCGAACGGCTGGGCGCCGCTGCAATTGATTGCAATCGAAGCTTTCGACCGCAACGGTTTCACCGAAGCCGCCCGGCGTCTCGCTCTGAAGTACGTCGATCTGGTCACGGCGAACTTTGAAAAGACCGGCGAACTGTGGGAGAAGTACAACGTGGCGGACGGCACCGTCGATATCCGCGGCACGCATCCGATGCCCGCGATGATGGGATGGACCGCCGGCGTGTTCGTCTGCGCCGCCGACTATCTCAGCCGTTCCCGGTAACGGATCAGAAAAGCGTCCCGGCGGCAGGCTGTAATGCTGCCGGAACAGCTTCGCGAAGTGAAATTGATCGTTGAGGTTCAGCCGCGCGGTCATCCGCCGCTCACTCCCGACTTGCAAAAAATGCGTTTGAAAGGTATTTTATAAAAAATTTCAGCCGTTTTTCTGATCGGAAAGGAGTGAATATGATTCGAATGTTCCTGATTGCGGGTGCCGCAACTTTGTTGCTGGCCGGATGTGAAAAAGAGGCTCCGGCCCCGGCCGCGCCGCCGCAGGTCGAAGTGATTACGGCGGCCGAAGCGCCGATCGCCGAAACGATTCCCGCCGTCGGGGTCGCCAAAGCCTACGATGAGGTGAATCTGGTCGCGCGGGTCGAAGGCTATCTGGTCAACCGGAATTTCAAGGAGGGGCAGGAGGTCAAAAAAGATCAGCTTCTCTATGAAATCGAACCGGTGCTGTACCGGGCGCAGGTCGAGGCCGCCGAAGCCGAACTGGCCAAGGCGAAGGCCAATCTGGCCAATGCCGTCGAGCAGTACAACCGCCAGCAGACATTGCTGAAGGGGGACGCCACCAGCGAACGTGCGTTCCAGAACGCCGAAGCCGACAAGCTCAGCGCCGAGGCAGACGTGCGCGGCTGTCAGGCCAGGCTCGAAACCGCGAACCAGAATCTGGAATACACCCGGATCAGCGCCCCCTTCGACGGCTGGGTCGGCCTTTCGGCGGTCAGCACCGGCAATCTGGTCAACCTCGAAACCGGCACGCTGGCCAAGGTGGTCAAGACCGATCCGATGCGCGTCGAATTCGTGATCACCGAGATGGACATTCTCAAAATGCACGAGTTCCGCAAGGACGGCCGGAATCCGGATGTGAAGGTCAGTTTGACCTTTCAGGACGGCACCGTCTATCCGACCGAAGGAAAAATCTCCTTCTGGAACAATGAGATCAACAATACCACCGGCACGCTGAAGCTGCAGGCGGTATTCCCGAATCCCGACCGGAAACTGCTCCCGGGCATGTTCGTGCGGGTCAAGCTCGAACCCCGGCAACCGAGCACGAAGCTGCTGCTGCCGCTGGCGGCGCTGATGAATGATCAGGCGGGCGATTATGTCTATCTGGTCACGCCCGACGGCACCGTGAAGCGGCAGACCCTCAAAACCGCGTTTCGCGACGACAGTTTCGCAGTGGTCACCGACAACCTGAAGCCCGGCGACCGGGTCGTGGTCAAAGGACTGCAGAAAGTCCGCCCCGGCTCGAAGGTCAGGGCGGTCGAATCCGCCGATCCCAATGTGCAGCTGCCGAAGGCCGCGAAGCCGGAAGCGCCGAAAACTGACGGAGCCAAGCAGAAATGATCAGCCGTTTTTTCATCGAGCGGCCGCGGTTCGCCTTCGTGATCTCGATCGTGATCACGCTGGCCGGACTGATTTCGATCTTCACGCTGCCGGTCGCGCAGTACCCGAACATCACGCCGTCGCTGATTTCAGTGACCACCACCTATCCGGGCGCCGACGCCAAAACCGTGCAGGAGACGGTAATCCAGCCGATCGAAGCGCAGCTCAACGGCGTGAAGCGGATGCTCTACATCAGCAGCACCGCCACCGACACCGGCATGGCCACGATCAACGTGACCTTCGACATCGGCACCGACGGCGACCAGAACACCGTGAACACCCAGAACCGGGTCAACTGGGCCAGCGCCCAGATGCCCGAGGAGGTGCGCCGCCAGAGCGTGATCGTAAAGGAGAAATCCAGCAATATGCTGCAGGTGATCGCGCTCTATTCCCCCAAAGGGACCTATGACTCATTGTTCCTGAACAACTACAGTTCGATCAACCTCAAAGATGAGCTTGCGCGCATTCCGGGCGTCGGCGACGTGCAGATGCTCGGCGAACTCAAGTATTCGATGCGAATCTGGCTGGATTCGGACAAGCTCGCCTACCTCAATATGACCGTGGATGACGTGATCGCCGCAATCAAGGCGCAGAACGTGCAGGTTTCGGCCGGAGCGCTTGGAGACGCGCCGCTCTCCGGCAAGCAGGTGTTCCGCTATTCGCTGCAGACGCAGGGGCGGTTCACCGAGCCGAAGGAATTTGAAAATATCGTGGTCCGTTCCACCAGTGCCGGGGAACAGGTGCGGCTGCGCGATATCGCGAAGGTCGAACTCGGCGCCGAAAACTACTCCTCCAGCGGCAGCTTCAACGGCAAGCCCGCCGCGCTGCTCGCGATCTACCAGCTCAACGACGCGAACGGCCTCGAAATCGCCGAAGCCGCCCGGAAAAAGCTCGAAGAACTGAAGGTCTACTTCCCGGAAGACCTCGACTATGCGATCCCGTTCGACATGACCGACTTCATCACCGCCTCGATCGACGAAGTGGTAGTCACGCTGATCGAAGCGGTGCTGCTGGTGATCTTGATCACCTATCTCTTTCTGCAGGACTGGCGTTCAACGATGGTGCCGACCATCGCGATTCCGGTATCGCTGATCGGCACGTTCGCGGTGATGGCGGTGATCGGATATTCGATCAACCTGATCACGCTCTTCGGGCTGATCCTCGCGATCGGCGTGGTGGTGGACGACGCGATCGTGGTGATCGAAAACGTGAACCGGCTGATGGAGGAGGAGCACCTCGATCCCAAAGCCGCCGCGATCAAATCGATGGAGCAGGTCACCGGGCCGGTGATCGCGACCACGCTGGTGCTGCTGGCGATGTTCATCCCGGTCTGTTTCCTGCCGGGGATCACCGGTGAAATGTACCGCCAGTTCGGCATCACCATCTCGGTGGCGGTCGCGATTTCGAGCGTCAACGCGCTGACGCTGAGTCCGGCGCTGAGCGCGATGATCCTGCGGCCGATCGATCCGAATGCGAAGAAATTCATCTTTTTCCGCTGGTTCGACGCCGGTTTCGAGAAGCTGACCGCGGGCTACGGCAAAATCGTGTCGCCGATCGTGCGGCGCACTTCGCTGATGATCGTCTGCTATGCGGGTCTGGCGTTCCTGTGCGTGCAGCTCTTCAACCATCTGCCGACCGGCTTCATCCCGGACGAGGATCAGGGCAAGCTCTTCGTAAACGTCCAGCTCCCCGACGCGGCCAGTTTGAACCGCACCACCGCCGTGACCGACCGGGCCGCGAAGCTGGCCGCCGAAGTCCCCGGCGTGATCGACGTGATCGCGGTGCCCGGCTTCAGCATCCTGACCGGCGCGCAGGCCTCCAACAACGCGCTGCTGATCGTCTGCCTGAAACCGTGGGAGGAGCGCAAAAAGCCGGAGCTTCAGCAGAATGCGATCCTCGCGGAGCTGATGGCGAAATTCAATGCGATCCCCGAAGCGCAGCTCAGCGTTTTCGGCATGCCGTCGATCCAGGGGATCGGCACCACCGGGGGCTTCTCCTTCGTGATCGAGGACACCACCGGCACCCACACCGACCGGCTGCAGGAGGCGATCGACCTGATCACCGCCGAAGCGCGCAAGCGCCCGGAGTTCCTCGCGGTCTATTCAACCTTCAGCGCCAATGTGCCGCAGGTTTTCCTTGAAATCGACCGGGAAAAGGCGCTCAAGCTCGGCGTCGCGCTGACCGACCTCAACACCGCGCTGCAGGGGCTGACCGGCTACACCTACGTGAACGACTTCAACAAATACGGCAAGGTGTACAAAGTGGAAATTCAGGCCGAAACCAACTTCCGCGACAGCACCGCCAAGCTGCGCAACCTTTTCGTGCGCAATAAATCCGGCGAAATGATCCCGCTCGGCACGCTGGTCAACATCAGAACCCGCCCCTCGCCGCAATACCTGAACCGCTACAACCTCTACTCCTCGGCCACCGTCAACGGCATGCAGCGCCCCGGCTACAGCAGCGGACAGGCGATGAAGGCGATGGAGGAGATCGCCCGCAAGGTGCTGCCCGCCGGAATGAAGTTCGAATGGACCGACATGTCCTATCAGGAGCAGAAGTCCGCCGCCGGCATCAGCCTCGGCAGCATTGAAATCAATATGATGGCGGTCATCTTCGCGCTGGCGCTGCTCTTCATGTACCTCTTTCTGGTCGCGCAGTACGAAAGCTGGATGCTGCCGGTCGCGGTGCTGCTGGCAGTGCCGATCGCATTCTTCGGCTCGCTGCTGTCGCTCTACCTGGCCGGAATCGACAACAACATCTACACGCAGGTCGGCTTTGTGCTGCTTTTCGGCATCGCCTGCAAGACCGCGATCCTGATCGTGGAATTCGCCAAAAACAAATATGACGAGGGAACGCCGCTGTACGACGCGGCGCTCGCCGCCGCCAGACTGCGCTTCCGCGCGGTGCTGATGACCGCGATCTCGTTCCTGCTCGGCACGCTGCCGCTGGTGATCGCGACCGGGGCCGGAGCGGCCAGCCGCCGCTCGCTCGGCACGGCGGTGTTCGGCGGCATGTTCGTCGCGGTGATCGGCGGCACCATCCTGATCCCGGCCTTCTACGTGCTGGTGCAGCGGCTGGTCAACTGGACCGGCGGGACAGGATCGCCGCGCCGAGCGCCGCAGTCAGCGGAGCCACCAGCACCAGCCCGAAACTCCCGATGATGGTCTTGACCGCTTCGGAAGCGACGTAGGGGTTGTTGATGAAATCCGCCGGACTGGTCCCCTGCGCGGCGAAGGTCATCATCAAAGTCAGGTAGCCGCCGGAGTAGGCCAGCAGCAGCGTGGTGGTCATCGTGCCGACCACGCTGCGCCCGATCCGCAGCCCCGACTGCATCAGTTCACGCCGGGAAATTCCGGGCTGCTTCAACCTCACCTCCTCCATGCCGGCGGCCACATCCATCGCCAGATCCATCACCGCCCCGGAGGAGGAGAGGAAGATCGCGCCGATGTAGATATCCGACAGACTCAGGAACTCGTAGCCGGAGTAAAGCAGCGACTGCGAATACGGCATCACCGCGCCGTTGATCTTGAAAAGATGGGTGAACACATACGCCAGCAGCGAGCTTGCGAACACCCCGGCGATCGCACCCGAGAAGGCGGCGGCTCCCTTGCGGGTCAGTCCCGCCACCAGAAAGATGATCACCGCCGAAAGCAGCGTCACCGCCGCGAAGGAGACCAGCAGCGCGTTCCAGCCCAGCAGGCAGAGCGGGATCACCAGTTTCCAGATCACCAGACAGGAAAATACGAAAGAGAGCAGCGCGCAGATTCCGGTGAACCGGCCGAACACCGCCAGCAGCACCGCAAAGAGGCTGAACAGGATGACGGTATAGCCGATCCGGTAGTGATCCTGCGCGTTCAGCGTATAGGTTTCCGGGTCGACGTCGTCGAGGATTCCGACCAGAACGGTATCCCCCGCTTCAAACAGCTTGTCCAGTTCCATTTGCGCGCGCAGGATGTTCGCCGCCCGGAAGCGCTGCCCTTTCCACCTGCCGCCGAGGATCTCCACCTCCAGCGACTGCGACCCTTTTTTCAGCAGGCCGAACTCCTCCACGTCGGTGTTGTCCACCGCGACGACCCGGGCACGGACCTTCCGGCCCGGCTGCGGATCGCTTTTCGGAAAGAGGTCCAGACAGGCCAGCCCCGCGCACAGCAGCGCCAGCACCAGAAACATCACCAGGTCGCGCCGGGAAACCGGCAGCTTCTTCCGGGCCGGCATCGCTCAGCGCACCACTTGCTTCAGCCGTTTGGAGATATCGGTGTTGTCGATCATGTTGGAGAAAAGTTCCGCTCCGGCGCCGTAAGCGGTGGTGCTGACCGGCAGCGCCGTGTGCGCTCCCGTCGTCCACGCCACTGCCGACTTGTTGTTCAGCAGGCGGATCACCGCGTCGGTCAGCACCGCACCGCCGGTGAATTTGCCGTCCTTGTACTGCCGCTCAAACGCCTCCTGCAACGTCTTTTCCTCGTTTTCGGTCAGGTTCAGGCCGCCCTTCTCCCGCCTGCCGTCCGCGGCGAACACCAGCCCCGCCATCTCCGTGATCAGCGGTTTGACCTGCTCAAAGGACGGCTGCTCCAGCTTCCTGAATTGATCGGTCATCCTGTCGCGGGAGCACTTCTGAAACCGCAGATTTTCGATATAGGAGCGGTAGCCGGTCCCGGCGAAACCGAGCGTCAGGCCGCCGGTCTCATGGTCGCCGGTCACCACGATCAGCGTGTCGTCGGGATGTTTCCGCGCAAACTCATAGGCGACCCGGACCGCATTGTCGAAGTCGATCACCTCCCGGAGCGTCGTGGCCGCGTCGTTCGCATGGCACATCCAGTCGATCTTGCCGCCCTCGACCATCAGGAAGAAGCCTTTCGGATTATCCAGCAATTCGATGCCCTGCCGGGTGAAGTCGGCCAGCCGCAGCGTGTCTGCATCCATGTCGATCGCATAGGGCAGGTCCGCCTTCGCGCCGACGGAGATCACCTTGCCGACGCCCGGCTTCAGTCTGCCGAACTCCTCTTTGCTGCGACTGACGGTGTAACCCGCCTGCCGGGCCAGCCCGTAAATGTCGCCCCGGTACAGCTTGTCTTTCTTGTCGTCGTGCCGGGCGATGCCGCCGCCGCCGAAATAATCGAAATCCGACGCGACCAGATCCAATCCGAGCTGGTAGTAGTTGCCCCGGCTCGCGTTGTGCCCGTAAAAGGCCGCCGGCGTCGCGTGGTTCAGCGTCACCGAGGTTACAATGCCGACCTTGCGGCCGCTGTCGCGGGCGGCTTCGGCGACGGACTGAAGTTTGCGCTTCCCGGTCGCATCCATGCCGATACGGCCGTTGTTGGTCTTTTCGCCGCACGCGATCGCGGTGCCGCTGGCGGCCGAATCGGTGATGAAGGAGTCCGCCGCCATCGTGGTGGTGATCGCCTGGCCGGGGAACCGGTTGATCAGCAATCCGCGTTTTTCGGTGCGGTTCAGGAACTCGTCGGTCATCATCCGCTGCGGGATCGACATGCCGTCGCCGATGAACAAAAACACATACTTGACCGGTTTTGCTTCCGCGGCGTGAACCGCCGCCAGCACCGTCACGGCGATGATCGCCAGCAGACAACGCAGGAATCTCATTTTCATCCTTTCACCTTGTGTTTAGGTTGACTCCGGGCCAGCCGGAGCTAACATTTCCGTCACAGGATTAATATGGATGAGTTTTCCGCGCAAGTCAATGCGCATTCGGAAAATTTTCGGGTTCCGGCGGCGTGTAGTGATCCGGTCCGCCGTACTGCCTGAACCGGCGGTAGCAGACGAAGAGCAACATCGCGGTCAGCAGCGCCAGCAGCGCGCCGGCGTAGAAGATCAGCCGGTAGTTGCCGGAGAGGTCGATCAGCTTGCCGATCAACGGCACCACGAAAATCATCGCCAGCGTGCCCAGAATCCCCTGCGCCGACTGGTACTGCGCGAACCGCGACTGCGGGAACAGCCGCAGCAGCAGTGACGCCGTCAGCGTGAAATAGGTTCCGGAGAGAACCGTATGGGCGATCAGCGCCGCCGCGAATCCGGCTTCCCCCCGAATGAAAATCCCGCTGACGAGACAGCTTATCCCGTACAGCAGCATCACGGTGATCCCGCAGCGCAGCGGATGGAACCGGTCGGCCAGCACTCCCAGCGGATAGGAGAGCACGATCGAAACCACATAGCTCGCCGCGATGTACTTGCCGAAATGGTCCAGCGGCACATTCAGCTCCCCGATGAAGAAGATCGAATAGGTGTTCACCGGCATGAACACGATCGCCGCCAGCGTCACGGCGATGAAGATCAGCAGATAATAGCCGGAGGTGAAGCTTTCGCGCAGATAGGTCCCGGCGGCAGCGAGCGGCGAATGCCGCTGCTCGGGCTGCTCGGGCGGCGGCGGGTATTCGCCCTCCTTCACCCGGAAACACATCACCATGAAGCCGATCAGGTAGATTCCCCCCACCGTCAGGAAAAGCATCATGTAGTGGGTTTCGGCATAGCCGAGGAACCATGCGTTGAAGATGATCCCGGTCGCCAGGCTGACAATGCGGAACAGCCCGAAAAAGCGGCCGATCAGCTCCCGGGGCACCACATCATTGATCAGTGCGGTGAAGATCGCGTTGCCGATGAACACACCGAATTCAAACAGCATCCACGATACGCCGAACAGCGTCAGAATCAACTGATTTTCGGAGATACCCTGCAAGCCGGAAATCCGGTGCAGGCAGCTTCCCAGCCACGGGGTGAACGCCATGCCGACCATGCCGAGGAACGCGATCGGCGTCGAAAAGAACAGATAGGGGATCCGCCGCCCCCAGCGTCCCCGGTGGCGGTCGGAGCGGTAGCTGATGACCGGCCCGACCAGCAGTCCGAGAATGCCGGGCAGCGCGACCAGATAAAGTCCGACCAGAAAGTCCGAAGCGCCGTGCTGCTTGAGCAGCAGCTGGGTGATCACTCCGACCGAACGCTCTCGCAGCGACCATACGAAATCCCCCGCCAGCAGCAGGAAAAAGAGCGCGACAATACCGGCAAAGGTATAGGTCAAAGTCCCGGCGCGCCACTGCCTGCACGCGGGCGCTCCTTCAGCAGAATGCGTATTCATCGGTGGATTCCCCGTTTGTTGTTTCTCGAAATATCCCTATTATACAGCCGCGTCCAGGCTTTTGCAAGCGGAAATGACCCGGTAAGTGCGGCCGGCTTCGACCGGCAGCAGAAGCGTCCCGGCACCTTCCGTAACCGTAATGTTCCGCTCCGGTTTGCCGTCCCGCATCACCGTATAGTCGCCCGGCAGCAGGTCGGTCAGCAGCGCCTGGCGCGGAGCGCCCGCCGGAACCGTGAATTCCACCGGGTCGGCGGTCGCCCGGCCGTTTTTCGAGAAGGTCACGATCCGGTCCGCGACCTTCACGCCGATCCGAGTACCGGATTCAAACAACTCCGCCGGAAGCTTCGGTGCGGAAGGCTCCCCGATCTGCATCACGTGCAGGAAACGGTCCTCCGCCGCCGGTGTTTTCGGGGAGATCATCGTGCGCCAGCCGCGGCTCAGCATCCGGTTGCGGGGCGGCATCTCCACTTTTTCGTTGAAAAACTCCAGCGCCCTGCCGTCGCCCGCCGTCGTAACCTCAAGGTTATCACGGCGCGGCAGCAGCGTGGTCACGAACAGCTCTCCGGGCTTTCCTCCGGGCAGGCTGTTTTCCACCCGGACGGCATTTTCCATGAGTTCCGGCCGCGCGATGGTATTCAGCAGGAAATACTTCCGAAACTCCGGCCGAGCCGAAACCACATGGTCATACACGATCAGCAGCGCGGGCGTTTCCGGATTGTCGAGGCGGCAGAACACGAAGCTGCGTTCATACTCCTTCATCTTGTGCGGACTGTACGCCGCCGCGATATCCCCCTTGATGTGGCTGAAGAGCGGCCGGTCGGCGTCGGGGCCGGCGTAATGGGCGGCCAGGCGGCCGGTTGAATGAATTTCAGGATGGTCGATCACCTGCCGGATCGTCCACGGCATCGTCTTCACGAAGCGCTGGCCGCCGTCGTTGCCGGGCACCGCAAACTTTTCATCCGGGTCGTAGACCAGCAATGCGTTGTGCGGAATGGTGCGTTTCGCGAAAGTGAAGTCGTAGTGCTGCCCCCAGTGGCCGTAAACGCCGATATCCACCGCAAGCGGGGCGCGGTAGAAAATCTGGAACGCGCCCGCATCCATGTGCTGGTGGTCGTGCCGGTTGTAGGGGGCGGCCTTCATCTCGACCACGGCGGTCCGGGATTCCGGGCCGAACTCCCAGCCGGTGCGGGCAATCATCGACGCCAGCGGTTCTGGGAAGAACCGGGTCTGCGGCAGAGAATCAAACTTCTGCGAGGCAGCCACCTCCGGACGGTTGAGAATCAGGAACTGCACCGGAATATATCCCATTACCCACGGCACCCCCTTCTGACGCAGAAACTCCCCTTTCAGCAGCGGATCCCCGGTGTAGGCAAACATATGAAACGTGGGTTCTCCGTAACGATACGGGCTACCATGTTCGTAAAACACATCGGCATCGTCAAGAAGTTCGCGGTCCGGCAGCATCAGGTAGATCCAGAAATACGGCACTTTGCCGAAATCGGCGGAGAAAACTTCCTTCCCGGTCATATTGCGGAAAATCATTGCCAGAAGCAGATCCCAGCTGAACCGACATGGTCCGTAGTTGCTTCCCTGCGTATGCCGTCCGGAACGGTACTCGTAATTGTGCGCCGGCACCAACTCTTCGAAGATCCGGTAAGCACACAGCCGATAAGGTTCCGGATCCTCATCGTAGATTGCGATCGCCATCGCGAGAAAATCGCGCGACAACTGCGCTTCGTTACCGTGCCCGTTGATCACCGACTGGCGGAACGGCGGCCAGCCGATTTCAGTATCGCGCCCGAGCCGGAGCATCTCCTGCCACAGCATCTTCCGGTCATCGTCGGAAAGCTGCGGATAGCACCAGTCGTACACCTCGGAGGTGACGAAAATCGTATGCCCCATCAGCCGCGTCACATCCATCAGATTGTCAAAATCCACGCTGCGAATGTAGTGCTTGATCGCATCGATCGCCTCTTTCCCGAGGCGCGAATCTCCCTCCAGCGCATACAGAAAGGCGCGCGCTTCGATCCGCAGCAGATAATCCCGGTCATAGACGGTCACGCCATCCTTCCGCGGTACCGTCAACGGCGCAGCGGCGAGTTCCCGCACCTTCCGCACGACCGGAGCGTTTTCCGGGTGTTTCAGATTTGCCCGGATCACCGGGAGATTTCCAGGAGTCAGCAGCAGTCGGGGATGGCCCGCGGGCGGCGTCAGTTTCGGCTGATAATTTCGCGCGGCGGCCGGAATCGGCGGTTCCTGCATCGCCGGCTCCAGCACCAGATAGTCGAGTGTAATTGACGAAGGCAGAATCACCCGCAGCATATGATTGCCCGCTTTGAGCGACAAACGCATCAGCCGTTCCCAGTCGATATCGCGCGCTCTGGCAGGGAACACCACTCTGCGGCGCAGCGGTTCCCCGTCCAGACTGAACTTCGCGTAAATCGCGACATCCCGACCGGGCGAGGCGGCGTTGCTGCAAAGCTGATACTCCCCATCCCGTTCCAACCGGAAGGAGAAGCACAGTTCGCCCTCCTTTTCGCGGGGACGCAGTCCATGCCCGTCGAGAAAACGGGCATTTTCAACCGGCTCGAACTTCGCCGCATCATACTTCGCCCCAGATACCTGCAGAAAGATCCGCTTCTGCGGCGGGGGCGGCAGCGGATCATCGCAGATCCGGCAGGAGAAAATCTCCATCGCGGCATATTCCGTCCGGGCCTGCACGGTGCCGGTCAAGGCCGGATCCGGCTTTTTCAGTTCAAATCGTAGTTCGGCAAGCATTTTGCCGTTGGAATCCAGCACCCGGCCGTCGGCGCCGGTTCGATCCGACGCAAGCCGCAGAGTGTATCGCCGCCCCGGTTCCCAGCGCAGTTCGGAATTGTTCCGCACCGTCATGACCGCAAGCGCCTTCTGCGCATGATACCTGCCGTTTTTCACCAGAGCCAGTTCGACAAAATGTGCGGATTTCTTCGCGGCGGGCCGCCGGCAAAGCTGAAAATACCAGCCGTTTTTCCGATCTGCCGAGCCGATCCAGATGCCGCCGAGCTTATAGGCGTCGGGCGAATCGGAGTCCGGCGTCACCGCGACTTCGACCTCTGCCGTAACCGCTTGTCCCGCCGGAGATTTCCCCAGTTCCACCGCCGTTTTTCCGTGCAATGTGAAAGTAAAAGTCAGCGCAGCCCCCTCCAGCGCCGCCAGCACAGCGCCAATCACCAGAAGAAGTCTCATTTTCCTCGTCTCCCCGGTATTCAAAGCCCCAGATAGAACCGTGTAGCCCGGGGGCTGCTCCAGTCGAAGGTCGGCATGTAGCCGCGCCAGGCGCTGACATGAGCGTCGATCCAGCCGATCACCCGGTTGTCGCCGTGCGGATTCGGCATCTTGTAAACGCCGTCGCTGGAGACATCGTTGATTCCAGTCAGAACAAATCTCTGCAACTCCCAATAGCCGTCACCAAAATGAAGCGTGGTGGAGGGGAAACGGAATCGCGAAGTCTTTCCAGTCACGTTGTGAAAATATCCGGCGATCATCACCGATTTGTACTGGGTTGCGTCCTCTCCATCCGTCGAGCGGTTGATTCCGTATCCACCGTAGATGTTGCCGACCGGCACCCAGCCGAGAGAGGCGTACTGTTCCCGGCTGGTTCCGGGACACTCATACTCTTTCGGATAGTGGCGCACCGTTCCGGACTCTCCCACATGCAGCAGTTCCGGTTTGCCCAGGTAGGAGCCGAGCAGATTCCGCCAGCTCCAGACCGGAGTCCACCTGGTCCCGTAGATGGCGAACACCATATTGTCGTCGTGATCCATGGAATAGCTCGCGGCCGCAGCGGTAATCTGCTTCATGTTGTTGATGCAGCTGGATTGTTTGGCCGCCACCCGTGCACGATTCAGCGCCGGAAGCAGCATTGACGCCAGAATCGCGATTATCGCAATTACCACGAGAAGTTCAATAAGCGTAAATCGGAACCGCGAGGGATTCCGTTCTTTGCCTTCCTGCGGCAGATTTCTTTTCTTCATCGAGCAACACATTTTTACCTCCTTGTTCGACAACGTCTGTTTTCTCAGGCCATCTCCGATTGTTTTTCGGCAGTCAGATCAGAAATGGACATTCCGTAATCACATAACTCAGCGGGTAGATCTCGTGAATCGGCTGATCGGCAATTATCCTGCGGACCCGTCCGTTCAAATATTCGATCGCCCGGCTGCACATCGCGCGGAACGGCATCCGTCCATAGGAAAGCGAACCGGTGTCGGACATCGTAAGATCCAGCATGTCGTCGAAACAGAAAATATAGATCTTCTTGCCCAGCGATTCGCCATACATCTTCAAAGCCGTATGGATCCGGGACATCAGAACCTCACAGCTGACAAACACCACATCGGGTTTGAAACGGATGAGCTTTTCCGCAACAGAATCGTACGCCCGGATGGTCAGCCCCGGCAGAATCAGCTCCTCATTCGGCTTGCGCCCCATCTGTTCGAACGCTTTGCGGTACCCCAGTTCGCGCGAAAACATCGTGTAGCTCTGATCCGGATGGGCGGCGCCGCCGACCAGCATGATGTCACCCGCACCGTTTTCCAGAAAACGCCGGATGATCCGGCAGGAGGCCTCCACATAGTCGACGGCGATGTAACTGAGTTCCGGCTCATCGGTGATCCGGTTGAGCAGCACCGCCGGCATGCGGCGGGAGAGCCGGAGCGCCTCCGGAAAATCCTTCGGCTCCAGATGCGGAAAGAACGCGGCGTCAATATTCTCCCCGGCGAACAGCTCCTCCCGGCTGAGCAGCAGCAGATTGCAGTCATACTCCGAACAGGCCCGCTGCGCTTCGGAGATGATCTGCATCATCGGCGGCCGCTCCGCCTGCAAATCCTGCCGGGTTTCAATGCCGATGTTGATCCGCCTCTCCGCCGGAGAAGAAACCGCCGTCGCCGCCTTGACGAAGGTCCCGACCCCCACCCGGCGGAAAATCCGGTTCTCCTCCTCCAGCCGCGTCAGCGCCTTGCGCGTCGTCATCCGGCTGACCCCCAGCTCCCGCGCCAGATCCACCTCCGACGGCAGCTGCATGCCGGGAGTGAGCAAATGGCTCTCCATCTGGTTCAGAAGCGTCTCATATACGAACAGATACCCATTGCCTGCCATCATCCGCCTTCCTTCTGATTATACCGCTCTATTGTACCGGTCTAAAAATATTATACCACAAACCGGATCGAATGTCAAGAGGCGAATGTGTTTTTTGAAAAAATCTGTCATTCGCCGAACTGGCTGCGTTTGCGGAAGGCGCTCGGCGATTCGCCGGTGAACTTGCGGAACTCCGCTGAAAAGTAGAGTGCGCCGGCGTAGCCGACCTGAAACGCGATCCATTTGACCGGCTGCTCGGTCAACCGCAGCAGCCGCATCGCGGTCTCCATGCGCCGCCGGATCAGAAAGTCGACCGGGGACTCCCCCAGATGCTTCCGAAAGAGCCGCCGCAGCGTCGCCTGGCTCAACCGGAACTCCTCCGCCAGTTCGCCGATGCTCACGGGCTGGTCCAGCCGCGCCTCCAGATAACGCAGAATCCGCTGCAGGATTTCCGGCGTATCGGCCTGATTGTTCTCTTCCGCCAGCATCAGCAGCAGCCGGAAGGCGAGCGCGGCGCTCTCCTGCTGCTTGTCCGCCGCATCTCCGGCGAGCAGCCCGGCGGCGCGGTCGAACAGCGCGTCGAGTTTCTCCGGGGCGGCAGGAGTCAGCACATCCACCCGGTCCAGTCCGAGCGAAGTCAGCAGCGGGCCGACCATCGGCCCGGTCAGCGCCAGCGTCCGCTTCAGCGCATAGTCGCAGTCGCAGCACTCCATCTCCGAATCCTCCCCGTGCCGCACCAGGAATACGCCGCCCGGCTCCACCCGATAGCTCCGGCGGTTCTGTTGGAAATGGAAATTGCCGCGCTTCACGAACTCCACCGCAAAGGTGTTCGAACGCTGCCGGAAACGGTAGCAGCCGGGCAGCCACTCGTCGTCGCCGGTGAAGTCGATCCGGATCGGCCAGTTTTCCAGCGGCGGCTCGGAGTGGTCGAAAATAAAGTGGTGTACCGGGAACTTCCCGACGTCGATCCCGCCGGACCGGGTCCGGGCGTTGTCCTCGAAAAAGCGGATCCGTCCGCGCCGTTCCTCCCGCATCATCCGCCCCCCTTCGCGATTTTTATATATCCTTGATCGAATATCATATATTTTTTGTCGAAAATCACTTTGTGATCGGCTTTCATGATTGTATAATATAGCATAGGAAATCACAAAAACAACGGGGTACATCATGGCTCATCAACCGATATTGAATGTGTGGGGCGGCGGACAGCTGCTCGGCTTTTCCGCCTTCGACGGCGAAACCGATTACGATTCGGGGCTGGTGCTGCGCACCGTCGCCGACTGCTGCGGCTTCGAGATCAAGCTGCCGGTCGAAAGCGGCATCGTGCTGCCGGATGCGGAGCCGCCCCGCGCGTGCATGCTCGCCGGCGACCATTTCCAACTGGAGTGCTCCTCCGGCCCGGTGCGCGGCGCGTTCGCCGATGCCCGCCACTTCATCATCGACGGGGAGTGCCGGGTGTACGGCCTGAATGACGCGCTGCAGATCATCCGCCGTCCCGGCCGGACGGTGCTCGGCGTGCGCAAGGGATTCAACGAATCGTGGCTGGATGCGGACTTCGACGCGATTTTCCGGCAGCGCGCCGCGTGGCTGGCGAAACTGCCGCAGCCCGGACTGCCGACGGACGAGGCGCGCCGCACCTACTGGAAAGCGTGTTCGCAGCTCAAGACCCAGCTCAACTCCCCCTCCGGCTGCCTGAAGCACCGCTGGACCACGCCGGACCGCTGGCCGCACCGCAAGATGTGGCTGTGGGACTCCGTATTCCACGCGCAGGGGCTGCGCCGCCTCGATCCGGCCGTCGCGCGCGAAACGCTTGAAGCGGTATTCGACGGGCAGTGCGCCGACGGCTTCATCCCGCACATGGCGTCGCCGCACGAAAAAAGCGACATCACCCAGCCGCCGATCCTCGGCTACGGCATCAAGCTGATGCTCGAACAACAGCAGTCGCCGGAGTTCCTCGAACGGCTCTATCCCAAAAACGCCGCGTTCCTGAACTGGATTTTCGCCCACCGCGACACCGACGGCGCCGGGCTGGTCGAATGGGCGATCGAAGCGCATGAGATGTGCCGCAGCGGCGAGAGCGGGATGGACAACTCCACCCGGTTCGACGGCGCCACCCAGCTGGACGCGCCCGACTTCAACGCCTATCTCGCCTCCGAGTGTGAGATCATGGCGGAATTCGCCGCCCTTCTCGGCCGGCCGGAAGAACAAAAGCTGTGGCAGGAGCGCCACCGGAAGCTGAACCATCTGATGAACGAACGGCTCTGGAACGATGCGGCGGGGCTTTACGTCGACTACGACCTCGCCGCCGGGAAGCAGTCCCCGGTGCTGAGCCTCGCGGGCTTCCTGCCGCTGATCTCCGGCGCGCCGACCGCCGAAATGGCGGAAAAACTGGTGCGGAACCTGAAGAATCCGGAAACCTTCGGCACCCCGTTCCCGGTTCCGTCGATCAGCTTCAGCCAGCCGGAGTTCTACAGCAAGGACATGTGGCGCGGCCCGGTCTGGATCAACATCAACACCCTGATCGCCCGCGGCCTCGACCGGTACGGCTACCGCGACGAAGCGCGGCAGCTCCGCAGCCGGACCATGCGCGAACTGGAGAAGTTCTACTGCAGATACGGCACATTTTTCGAGTTCTACGACGACCGGAACGAGTGCGACCCGCCGGAGCTGCTGCGCAAGTTCCGCTGCGATCCCGACCGCAGCGTCTACCATCAGGCTTTCATGGATTACGGCTGGAGCGCCACCCTCTATATCGATCTGGCTTTCACCATGTACAGTTAAACGGAAACAACGACAGGAAGGACAGTTTCATGAAAAGACGGATTTTTACCTTAATTGAGCTGCTCATAGTAATAGCCATTATTGCAATTCTGGCGGCGATGCTGCTGCCGGCTCTCAACAAGGCGCGGGACAAGGCGAAATCCTCCGCCTGCATGAACCAGCTCAAGCAGTTCGGCCTCGGCTTCACGATGTTCGCACAGGACCACCGCGACTGCCTGCCGAACCAGAATTCCGCCAACGGGCGCTATGCGCCGGGGGACGGCTGGCAGTCCAAATTCGGCTGGATCGACAGCCGGCTGTTCATCAAGGGAACCAATGCGGAATACGCGATGCTGGGAGCTTCGCGGCTCTGGCTGCGCGGCTACATCACCAGCTCAAAGATGTTCTTCTGTCCGAACGACCGGCTCAACACCCACGCGGCCAACTGGGAAGCGGTGGTCACCGGCTCCGCCGGAAGCACGCCGGAGAAGTTCAACGCCGAAAACACCAACTACCGGGGCAGCTACTACACGCGCGGCATCAGGGATGCGTGGTTCCTCGGAGGCAATCCCACCCAGATCGAATCGGAGAGCAAACTCAACCGCCTGAAGTCGGAACACTTCCTGCAGCTCTGCCGCAGCCACGCCACGGAGCCGACGCTCCCCTCCTCGCTGAAAATCTATCAATTCAACGTCCTGCGTCCTGACGGCAGCGCCCATATCGAGCAGAACAAAAAAAGCCAGTACGGGTGGTGAGCATGGTCAAAACATTGCTGGGGGCGGTACTGCTGGCGGGGACGGCGGCGGGCTGGGCCGGAAACAGCCCGGTACTGCAGCAGGAAGGGGATTACTTCTGCCGCGCCACGGACGCCCCCTTTGAATTCCGGGGAGAGCTGTCGGAGTGGCGGGAACGCGGCGCGCTGCCGCTCTTTCTCGCCGAAGAAAAAAACCGGATGATCCCGGACTGGGAGGGGCCTCTGGACGTCGATGCGACCGTCTATCTGCTGCATGACGCGCAATACCTCTATTTCGGCGCGCTGGTGCGCGACCGCCTGCCGTCGTACCAGCCGGTCCCGGAGGCGCTCTACCGGGGCGACGGCTTCCAGCTCGCCTTCGACCCTCTGGACGACACGATCCTGCCCGGCTACGACGCCAACGATATCGAGCTGGGCTTCGGGCGGCTGCGGGACGGCTCCGCGGCGGCGTACTGCTGGCGCGGCGGCGAAGCGCTTCCGACCGGCCCGCTCGCCGATGTCCGCCTGAAGATCACTCCGGCGGGGGAGCATACGCTGCTGTACGAAGCGGCGATCCCGTGGCGCTGCCTCGCGCCGTTCGACCCGCGGAAGCTGGAGAAATTCGGCTTCGACGTGCTGTACAATTCGGCGCGCGACGGCAAGCGGCGCGGCTGGCTGCACTGGACTCCGGGAGTCGGCGAGGAGAAGCTCGCCTTCCTGTTCCGCAACATCCGCCTCGCCGGGAAAGGCGAAGGAGCCGCCGAAGCCGCGATCAACCTTGACCGTTCGCAATACTCCAGCGGCGACCCGGCGCTGGTGTCGCTCTATCTGCCGACGGAACAGGCGGGCAAGGGGCAGGTTCACTTCACCGTGCGGCAGGGCGAACGGGAGGTATGGCGCGAAACCGTCGGCTTCGACGCCCAGCCCGGCGGCACGGTGGTGCGGTGGGCCTACCAGATCGGGCGATTGCGCGGCGACGGCCTGCAGGTCGATGCCCGCGCCGTCTGGCCCGGCGGCGAAACCGCCCTGAACGCCGAACTGCTGAACCTCTCGCCGGAGAGTCTGAAACAGCAGGCGCAGGCGGTGGCGGAGCGCGCTTTTGCGTTCCGGAAGCGGCTGGAGGCGGCCCGCCGGGCCGGAGTCGCGGTCGACTATCCGCTGACCGCCCTCGCCGTCTGCGACGTGACGCTGAAATACCGGCGGCGCGATCTGGAAAAACCGGCGCTGCTCAAAGAGTACGCGCTTCTGCCGAAGATCCGCCGCCAGTTCCGACAGCTCGACGCGATGCTCGAACGGGCGGAGCAGGAGCTGGCCGGACTCGAATCCGGCGCCTTGAAGCCGCGCCCGGTCCCGGCTCCGCCGATGCGGAACCTGACCATCCGCGACGGCGCGTTTTACTCCGGCGACGAGGAGGTGCTGCTGATCGGCCCGCTGGGCTGGTGGGAGCCGTTCGACGACCTGAAATCGCTTTCGGAGCTGGGCTTCAACCTTTTCAGCAGCACCCTGATCGCCCAGGCGGTCACGCCCGCGCCGGACAAGGTGCGGCTCGACGGGGCCCGCCGCATCGACCGCGGGCTGCGGGAGGCGGCGAAGTACAATCTGGCCTTCGACTTTCTGATCTCGCCGCATCCGCTGCCGCAGGGCTGGAAGGAGAAGCATCCCGAAATGGCGCAGTATCCCTCCGGCGGCTGGATCGGCAGTTCGCTCTACCACGCCGCCACCCGCACGATGATCGACGCGATGTGGAAGAACCTGCTGCCGGTGGTGCGCGACAATCCGAACCTGATCGCGCTGGATCTGGTCAACGAGTGGTCGTTTTCCGACGGCGTGCGTGAAATCCACCCGGTGATGCTCGCGAAATTCCGCGCCGCGATGCGGGAGCGGTACGGTTCCGTCGCCGCCGCCAACCGCAACTGGGGAACCGACTGCCGCGACTTCGATTCCCTTGATCCCATGAAGCTGAAGCGGGTCAGCACCGGATTCCGGTACGACTTCGAGTCGTTCCGCAACCGTGAGGGGCTGGAAAACCTCCGCTTCCTGCGGGATACCGCGAGAAAATACGCCCCCGGCACTCCGCTGCACGTGAAGAGCATCGCGGTGACCGACCTCGATCCCGGCCAGTACCTGCCGGTCGGCGTCCAGCGCGAGGAGCGCGGCGAGATCACCGACTTCGCCGGGAGCGACTGCGCCGGAATCATGGAGCTGGACTTCTACCGCTCGATGGTGCCGGGCAAACCCGCCGCCGACACCGAATTTCACGTATCGGTCAACACCACGTCGCACGAGATGGCCGCCGATGCGTGGAGCGCGATGCTGCACGGCGAATCGCTGCGCGAATACTATGCGTGGACCGGTCGCTATTCGGCGGAACTGATGGCCGCCGGGGCGCTGCTCCACATCCCGGAATCGCTGGAGGCGCTCGGCCGGACCGCGCTCGACCTGCGGCGGCTCGCCCCCGAAGTGGTCGCGTTCCAGCGGCGGATTCCCGATGCGGAAGTCGCATTGCTCTACTCCCCGGCGTCGATGTACACCGTGCCGGAGTATCCGGCAAGGCTGCGCCGGGCGCACGCGGAGCTGTCGCACCTCGATCTGCCGGTCCGTTTCCTGAGCGAACGCCAGCTCGCCGCCGGGAAAACCGGCCAGGTCAAAGTGCTGGTGATCCCCGGAGCGCAGCGGCTGGAGCGCGAAACGGCGGAGGCGCTCGCCGGTTTCGCGGCCCGGGGTGGCACGATCTTGACCGCGCCGGGAACCCGGTTCACCGATCCCTACGGAGCGGCACTGCCCGGCTTCCCGGTGCGCGAAAGCGAGCTGACCGCGGCCGCGGTCGACCGCGAATTCGACCGGCTCGGCCTGAACCGCCCGGTGCGCGGCAACCTGCCCGGCGGCGCGCTGGAACTGCGTTCGGCCGAACGCAACGGCGCAATGCTCTTTTACGCCGTCAACTACGGCGCTCCCCGGGAATTCCGGCCGCTGCTCGACGGCAAACCGATCGCAGGAGCGATCGAGCTGATCTCCGGCGAAACGGTGAAGTTCCCGCTCCGGCTCCCCAACCGCAAAACCATGATCTTCGAGGTGAAACCATGAAATTCTTCTCTTTTCTCTCCCTTTCTTTGCTCGTATTTTCCCTCTCCGCCGCCGATCTTCACTGGAAAGGCAAAGGGGACGCTTTCACCCGCGAAAAGCCCGGCAGCTACATCTGGTGGAATCTCGGCCTGCGGCTCGCGCCGGGGACCTATCAGGTCAAAGCGCGAATCCGCGCCGACAAGGGCGAAGCCTTCACCATTCAGGCGGTGGACGCCTCCACCGGCAAAAGCCGCTGGCAGAAAGGCGTGAAGTGTCCGAAAGAGTACGCCGAACTCGATTTCGGCGAGTTTCACTACGACGGCAGCTACCTGCTGCGCATTTCGGACTGGAACCGGCCCGGCTTCCGCGTGGACTCCGTCACGCTTACGCCGGTCAAACTCGATGAAGTGCCGGACGCCCCCGCCGCCTCCTGCGACACTCCCGACGGCTGGATTTCACTCGGCAAGGCTGCTTTTTCCAGCGACGCCGCCGACCGGCGCGAAGGCAAAGCAGCGCTGAAAGTGGAAGTCCCGCCCGCTGCCGGACGCAAATGGTACGACGCGGGCGTATTGCGCCCGTTTCCGATGAAACGCGCTTCGATGATCTCTTTCTGGATCAAATTCGACAGCGAACCGGTCCCGTTCTGGGTCCAGATTTTCACCGCCGAAAAAGGGGTCGCCCAGAAGCTGAATCCCGCCGCGCTCGGTATCCGCAAAGGGGAATGGAAGTTTCTCGAACTGCCGGTTTCGACCTTCCACTTCCGCCCGAAGCGTTCGACCGTCGAGGGGGTCCGGGCGTTGCAGTTCTCCCCGGACGCCGGTTTTCAGGAGCCGGCGATTTTCCGCCTGGACGACATCCTGCTCGAACCCTGACCGGAACGTGCCTCCGGCGGCCGGAATCGAAAGAATTGATGATAAAAGGTGATTTCGTCCTAAGAAATATGAGAGCCGACACGCATGGAGCCCACGCCCCGGAGAATGAACCTTCCCCCGGGAGCGGCCCATACGTTATCCGGAAGAGGACGCACTCCGGGACGCGCGACGGTGGGCGCCGGGAGTGATCCCCTTGATTTCACGGAACTTGCGGCAGAAATAATTGCCGTCGCAAAAACCGCAGCGCAGCGCGATTTCCGCAACGGAAGCATCCGTCTCCGTCAGCAACTCTTCGGCGCGGGCGATGCGGAACTGCTGCAGGTATTCCGCCGGAGAGCAGCCGGCCATGCAGCGGAAGTGGCGGCAGAAACTGCGGCGCGACATCCGCGCCGCGCGCGCCATCTGGTCGAGCGTGACCGGCTTTGAATAATTCTTCGCGATAAAGCTGACCGCGTCCCCCACCAGAAACGGCATCCGGCGTTTTTTCGGCATCTCAGCCCCGCAGAGCCGCGCCACGGCGACAAGGGCGGTCATAAAAAGCGTCAGCCCGCTGAAAAGCGAACCGGGGCGCAGCCCTTCCAGCTCCGCCCGAAGCTCCTCCACCCGCACCAGCACCTGTTCCAGGGCCTCTTCGGCGAGGCTGGCGACCGGCCGGGCCATCTCCTCCGGCGCAGGCTCTTCCCCGGGCGGAAAAAACTGCCGGAAAAGCGGCAGCGCATACCCGTCCAGCATCGGCAGCACCAGCCGCCGCCGGTCATAAACGATGTTCAACAATTCCAGGTCGGAGGTCCGGTCGTAGGCATGGGTGATGCCGGGATGGATGACCAGCACGTCGCCGCGCCGGATCCCGCACATATACGCCTCCCCGCGGCCCGCCTTTCCCGGAAACAGCGCCCGGTGCGGCTCCACCAGATGCAGGGCGCTCCCGCCGGTGACGATCGCGATCTCGGAACATTCATGGTCGTGAAAAAAACGCGACGGATGTTCGCCGCGCGGCGTCAGGCTGACGTAGATCGGCAATTTGCCCGGCTGGACGTAATCGGCGAGATTCCAGTGATATTCGGTGCGCATGACCGGTCTCCTCCTGCTTTTGGCCCTAATATACTATAAAAAGGCACAAACATCAAGGTTTTTTGTATAATTTCTGCTATAATAACAGCAAGCAAACAAAAGGAACGCCGATTTATGATCATACCGCAGGAAAAATTCTGGATGGAACCGGCCGAAGCGGTCGCCGCTCCCGCCGTTCTCTTCTACCGCAACCGGTTCCGGGTCGAACGGGAAACGGAGCTGGCGCTCCGCTACAGCGCGGATGAACGCTGCGTGCTTTTTCTGGACGGCGAAAGGGTCGCCGACGGACCGGAGCGGGGGGCGCCCGGACTTTGGTATTACGGCAAGCTTTCCGTCGCCGTCGCCCCCGGCGAACATACGCTGACGGCGCGTGTCCTGATGCTGGGCGAAACATTCCGGCCGATGGCGCAATGCTCGGTCCGCTGCGGGCTGTTCGTGGAAGAGCGGAGCCGTCTGCTGGACGCCCGCTGGGAATGCCGCATCGCCGACTGCTGCCGCTATACTGCCCCGCAGCCCGATTGGGGAACGGTCCCCCGCCTCGAAGTGCAGCCGGGCTATGAGTGGGGACTCTATCGCGGCGAGGGAGAGGGGTGGCGGGAAGCCGTCCGCTTCGCCGACCGCCGTGAGCTTCATGCGCCGGCGCTTCCCGCGATGCGCTGCGAGCCGGTCATGCGGTACGAGTGGGACGGACGGATGGTCCGCTTTTCCGAATACATGCTCTACCATGCGGAATACGAATTTTCCGGCGAAGGCACGGTGGAGATCCGTTATTTCGAGCATCCCGAATCCCGTCCGGAAGAGACCTGCGCCCCGGAGCATTACCGGGACCGTTTCACACTGCCGGGCGGCCGGGTCCGCCATCACGACCTTTGGTTCCGGGCGGGACAGGCGCTGGAGTTCCGTTTCAGCGGCAATGCGAAACTTGAACAAATGAGCTTCCGCCGGACCGGTTATCCCTATCGCTGGAACGTCGATTTTCACGATGACGCCCCGGGGCGGCGGGCGCTGCTCGCCGCCGCGAAACGTACGCTCGAATGCTGTACCTGGGAGACCTATATGGACTGTCCCTACTACGAACAACTCCAATATGTCGCCGACAGCCGGATCGAAATGCTTTCCGGCTACGCCGTGACCGGTGACCGCCGCCCGATGGAAAAGGCGCTGCGGCTGCTCGCGCTGGGGCAGCGTCCCGACGGGGCGCTCGCCTGCCGCTACCCCGCCCGCGACCGGCAGGAAAACTTCGTGCCCTGCGAACATGCGGCGCCGCTGATTCCGGGCTTCTCGCTGCTTTACATCCAGCAGCTGCACGATTTCGCCCGGCTCCGGCACAACGACGCCCTGGTGCGCGAACTGCTTCCCGCCGCCCGCCGGATCGCCGCCCACGCCGCAGGCCATCTCGACGGCGGAATCCTGCGCCGGTTACCCGGCTGGAACTTCCTCGACTGGCGGCCTGACTGGAAGAACGGGATTCCACCCTTCTGCGAGGAGGGCGGCGGTTGCACCCTGAACTGGCTCTTCGTGCAATCGCTGCGCGATCTCGCCGACCTGGAACGCAACTTCGGTTCCGCCGTGCATGCGGCGGCGTATGAGCAGCAGGCCGCCGAGCTTGAACGCGCCGTGACCGCGCTTTTCTACGATGAAGCGCGCGGCTGTTTCGCGGAGGATCAGGAGCACCGCTATTTTTCGGAACACGCACAGGTTTTCGCAATCCTTACGGCAGGGCGCACCGATCTTCTGCCACTCCTGCGGAAGGGAGAACTGGACAAGTGCGGCATCTATTTCTCCTTCTACTACTTCGAGGTGTGCCGCCTGCACGGCCTGGACGACTGCTTCGCGCGGCGGCTCGCAGGCTACGAAAAATTGGCTCTTTCCGGCCTGTCGACTCTGCCGGAGGAGTTCAGAAACTGGCGTTCCTTCTGCCACGCCTGGAGCGCACACTATCTTTATTTCCATTACAGCCGGGATTCCTTCACCGAACGAATTTCCCACAAAACATCAACCTCATCATCGGAGGCCGCCTCATGAACCCACGTCTGAAACACCCTGTATACCATTTCGCGCTCATTGAGCTGCTCATCGTGATAGCGATCATCGCCATACTTTCTTTTCCCGGTGAAAAGAAAGTAGGCAAAGAAAAGCCGCATAACGGCATGTGCGTCACTTCGTTCCTACTTATGCCGCTGGTGGGCTTCGCCCC